>Ga0182234_10194_pt1 | contig 21275 bp, 17 predicted proteins | sample hydfratesGB_TM_A_FD_145595 | JGI IMG/M metagenome (GOLD analysis project Ga0182234, IMG submission 145595) | Subsurface microbial communities from deep shales in Ohio, USA - hydraulic fracturing test GB_TM_A | ecosystem: Environmental > Aquatic > Deep subsurface > Shale gas/oil reservoir >...
AAATATTGAATATTAATGAAGAAAAAACTAAAGATTCAAAAGAAAATATTATTGAAACTGGCAACAACTCTAAAGAAAAGCAAATATTACTATCCTTAATCCATGAAGAAAAAATAAAATCAAATAATTCATCAGATAAAACATTAACAACTAACGATGAAACTAAAGTATCCAAAGAAACTATAAACAATAAAACCTTATTAAGTATAAAAGACCTTATTGATAGATTTTTAAAGCAGCAGCATACAGCCAAAACAAATAAAAAAAACAACGATTCAAAAATAAAATTATCTCAAATGCTGATTAATAAAAACAACTTTTTGAAAATATCTAAAAACATATCTTACTTTGATTTAACCAGTAGATTAAAAACAAACACGAAAAATAAAATCGATAAAAATGTTACAAAAGATGGAATGGAAAAGGCCACGAATAAAAACACAATATTATCAAATGATTTAAATTACAATCCAATAGAAAAAGTTGAAAATAAAGAAGCAAGAAAAGATTATGCCAAAAAAAAAGGTAATGAAAAGATTGAAAAAACAAATTCCATAGAAAATCCAAATAAAAACGTTAAAAATAATACAACTCAAGAAAACAGAACTTCTAAAAAACAAAATATTGAAATTAGCACGGTTTCTAATAATAAAACAAATAACCCGAACAGTAGCTTAACAATAAACAAAACTACATTTAATCAGCCCATTAATTTAAGAGAATTCAACGCTCAAATCACAGACATAATAAATCAAAAATCTACTGAAAATACTTTTAGAGAAATTGTAACTATAAAAATCAATCCACCAAATTTAGGAAATGTAGATGTAGAAATAATGAAAAATGGTAAAGCTATCAGTATAAGTGTAATAACTGAAAATGAAAGTGCTAAAAACTTTATTAGTAGAACAATACAGTCATTAATAGGCTCATTGAGAGATCAAGGTTTCAACCCAGTAAATGTAAAAGTTGAAACGCCTCCAGAACCAGATTTAATGGATACAGAAAAACAAGATGATCAAAAAAACAAACAAGAACAACAAAAAGAAGAGAAAGATGAAGATAAAGAATTCGAAAATATTTTAAGAGGTGAAGAAAATGTTTAATGGAATAACACCTTCTCACATTTATGAATCTACATTCAATGCTCAAAATGATAGAGAGATTAAAAAAGAATTAGATAAAGATGCTTTTCTACAGTTGTTAGTTACAGAACTAAAATATCAAGATCCAACTTCTCCAATGGATAACAAGGAGTTTATTTCTCAGATGTCTCAGTTATCCTCAACAGAACAAATAATGAATATGAGTAAATCTTTTCAGAATATGATAGATTCTCAAATGTCTTTACAAAAATTAAATGCTGCAGGACTTGTTGGTAAAAATGTAGTGGTTAAAAATAATTCAATTAATTTACAAAATGGAGTATCCGAAGGAATTATTTATAGTTTAGAAGAACAAGCTTCAATAAGCTTAGAAATTTACGACGCGAACGATAAAATAGTTTATTCAGAACAATTAGGAGGCAAAGAAGCTGGAGTCCATTCTTTTGCTTGGAATGGAAGAAACAATAATGGTGTTGCCCAACAGGATGGAGAATACATTTATAAACTTTATAAAAATGTTGATGGCGAGAGAGTAGAAATAGGTGGTTTGGATGGAGGAACGGTTGATTCAGTTCAATTTTTGAATAACGAATTCTTTGTCCTTGTGAACGGCGAAAGATATCCTATTTCAGCTGTACAAGAAATATCAGAAGCAATTGATACAGGTAATCAAAATAATAATAATGAAAATATTTAGGGGGTATTTTAAATGTTAAGAGCAATGTACTCCGGTATTACTGGATTAAGAAACTTTCAAACTCAAATGGATATAGTAGGAAATAATATAGCAAATGTTAATACTGTAGGCTTCAAATCATCAAGAGTCACTTTTCAAACAACTCTTTTACAAACTATAAAGTCAGGTAAAAGACCAGATGGCCAATTAGGTGGAACAAACCCTATGGCAATAGGTTTAGGATCACAAGTTGCTTCGATTGATAAAATAATGGGGCAGGGTTCTTTTCAGAACACTGGGAAAAAAACTGACCTTGCAATACAAGGTGATGGATTTTTTGTGTTATCAGATGGGGAAGGGCAGTTTTACACAAGAGCAGGGAACTTTACACTTGATACATCTGGTAATTTAGTGGATCCAAGCTCTGGTATGAAACTCCAAGGATGGAGTTCAAAATTAACTTCTGATGGTCAAAGATATGTTAATACTAACGATCCTATAGGAGACATTCAAGTTTCAACAGGACAAGTTATGCCTGCAAAACAAACTTCTTTTATAAAAATGGCCCATAACATAAATGCCGATGTAGGCATTCAAGAAACTACTTTGGTAACAAAAACAGGAATAGGAACAAATCTTCCTGTGAATTTTTCTTTTAGCAGAAACATGAATGGTGATTATAGAGATAAAATAGTTTATAATTTTACAGCAAATTTAGAAGATTTATCAGGTAGATATTCTTTTATGCAAGAACAAAATACAGGTGGAATATCACAATCAAATTCTTTAAATGGAATGGTTGAATTAGACGAATCTGGAAATGTACTAAATTGGATAACTTATGATGATTCTGGAGCAGCAGCCACAAATGACAAACTATCTATTTATGATATAAAAGGTAATTTAACAGATCCAACAACTGGTTCTGAACCATCCTTAAGTACAAACACAGGAGCAGGAACTCCAGCTTCTTTTTCAGGAAGTCTAAAAATTACCAAGGCAGATGGAACTGAGGCTTTTTATCAACCCGATGATATACAAATTGATTGGAATGGAACAACAATGGAGCTAATATTAGATATTGATGGTACTACAGATGTTGGTAATGATGAAACCTTCACTATAACACCAGCTTCGGGTAGTATTGCGGATATCAACAGTGCTTTGTCTGCTGGGATATCTTCTGTTTCAGGTGACTATTCACTCTCTGGGTTAAGTATAGCTGGATCTAGTGGTGCAGACACTCTAGATAACTTTACTTATGATGCAACAACACCTTTAGTTTCAACTAAAGAAATAATACAACCACCAAGTGGTGGATCAATAAGATTTACAGATTTACAAAATCCTTCTAATTTTGCTATAGCAGAATACGAAAGCCCAACTGTTTCAACATCGTCATTAGTTTACGATTCGTTGGGTAAAGCTTACAATGTATATACAAAGTTCACCAAATTAGACAACAATACTTGGCATTGGAAAGCTGAATTAGATGATGGGACACCATTAAAATTTTTAGCACAAGATGGAACAAGAGACGACACAAGACAAGCAGAAGGAGTAATAGCATTTGACGGAAACGGTGGAATTGCTGCAACTGATTGGAGACTAAGAAGTGACGGAACAATAGATACAAGTTCAACAGACAATGATAATGGTGCAGCTGGTTTTTGGTTTGATCCTGCAGAGACAGGAGCTGCTTTAAACCCAAGTTCTGATCCAGCTTCAGTAGCTGGGGCGGGTCCTGTACAGATAGAAATAGATTTCAACGATATAACACAATTCTCATCTAACCACTCTATTACTGTAACAGAACAAGATGGAAATGCAGAAGGAACTCTTGAATCTTTTGCAATAAACGAAGTTGGAGAAATTGTAGGAACTTTTACAAATGGTACTTCAGATACTCTGGGTAAAGTTGGAATGGCAACTTTTAACAACCCACAAGGACTTATGGAAACAGGAAATTCTATGTATGTTCAAAGCTCAAACAGTGGACTCGCTCAGATTGGAGTTGCAGGTGTAGGAGGAAGAGGAACGCTTATTCCAGGAGCGCTTGAAATGTCTAATGTGGACCTTGCAGAAGAATTTACTAATATGATAATAGCACAAAGAAGTTTCCAAGCTACTTCAAGAATTATAACAACGTCTGATCAAATTCTTCAAGAACTTGTAAATATAAAAAGATAATGATTTGAGGCGATAAAATGATAACCGTAAACAAACTAAATGGAAATGAATTTGTTATAAACTGTGAGCAGATAGAAAAAATTGAAAATCACCCAGATACTACAATAACTATGATGAATGGCCATGTGTATATTGTTAAACAATCTATTGAAGATATACAAAGATTAGTGATAGAATATAAAAGAAGCTTTTTTAATGTACCAGCTAAAAGAGGTGAGTAATAAGTGGATATTTCAAGTATAATCGGATTAGTTTTAGCAATAGCTGCTATTGCGCTTGGAGTAGGTTCTAATTTGGGAGACATAATTGATGTTACTTCTATATTTATAACTGTAGTGGGTTCTATAGGAGCAACATTTATAGCCCATGATAGTAGTAGATCTTTTAAAATGTTCAACACTATTATAAGTGCCATAAGATTGCCTAAAGTTGATAATATTGGCACACTGAGAACCTTGTATTCATTTGCTGAAAAAGCAAGAAGAGATGGCATGATAGCTCTTGAAGAGGATATTCAAACAGTAGAAGATGAATATATGCAAGATGGTTTGAGAGCCGCAGTTGATGGGACAGATCCAGAAGAAATCAGAAAAATACTGGAAATAAAAATGGAGATGTCTGAAGAAGATCAAGAAAGAAATGTAGCAGTTCTCGACACATGGGGAGCAATAGCACCAGCTTTTGGTATGATCGGAACATTGATAGGGTTAGTTTTACTTTTAAAAACTTTAAACGATCCAACTACCATAGGGCCTAAAATGTCAATAGCACTTATTACAACATTATACGGTGCTTTAATAGCTAATATTTTAGCTATTCCTCCAGCAGAAAAACTAAAGCGAAGAATAGCAAATGATTTGAATCAAAAAAGGATGACTTTAGAAGGAATATTATCTATTGTTCAAGGTGAAAATCCAAGATTAATGGAAGAAAAACTAAAAGCGTTTTTGACAGATTCAGAAAGAGAACAGTACGAAAAAGAAAAAGGTCAAGCCTAAAGAGAGGTGCCTTTTATGGCTAAAAAGAAAAAACCTGAAAAAGATAAATCTGGGGATTGGATGACCACTTTTTCTGACCTGAACTCATTATTGATGACTTTTTTTGTTGCACTTTTTTCCATGGCTACAATTTCTCCAGGAAAATTTCAACAAGCAGCAATGAGCTTTAATAATGCCTTTAACGGTGCTCCACCAGGCGTTCTGGTTGGTGGTAAATCTATGTCAGAAGAGCCATTGATTACATCTAACCCTGGGATTAAAAGAGACTTATTAAAGATAGTCGAAGACAAAAATTTCAAAGGTAAAATTACAATTGAAGAAACTGATAGAGGAACTATAGTTTCATTAAGTGACATGGCATTTTTTAGGGTAGGCAGTGCTGAATTAACAAGGGAAGCAAAAGAATTACTCTATCAAATTGGAATAATTATTGTGGAACATACTACAAACCCAATTGAAATTTATGGTTATACTGATGATCTTCAAATGACAGAAAACAATATATATCCATCTAATTGGCATTTGGGGGCAGCAAGAGCTGCAAGTGTAGCTAATTTTTTCACACAAGAGCTTAAAGAAAGAAGGACATTAGAAAGAATTGGCGAAGTTCGTAATGGGACTTTTGATATAAATTATTTTTACGATGAAGATAGATTTTATCCTATTTCTTTGGGAGAAAGAGAAATTCTAAATGAAATTGAGATTTTACAAAATGAAGTCGATTCAAGAAGAGCTATTAAATCTCAAGAATTTCAACAGGGAGAAATAACTGCCGAAGAGTTCGCGCAGTCAAAAGAAGAAATAAATAATTATTATGAAAGAGAATTACAAAATATAAGAGAATCTTACAGAAAAATTGACTTATTAATTCTTAGACAAAGAATTAGATAGACAGGGGGAATTAACATGGCTGATGAAAATGTAAATTTACCAGATGAAGAGGAGAAAAAAGGCCCAAGTTTACTTATGATATTGATAATAACTATCGTTGTGACTTTAATAGTTGCAGCTGGGACCTCTTTTTTAATTATTAATTTTTTGGGATCTAATACAGGTTCTACAGGCTCGACAGAAAATCCTGGTCAATCACTAAATTCTCCTATTATAGCAACTGTTGAAATAGTAAGAGAAGGTGCAAGATACCCTATAATGTTAAAGGGTGGGAACGACATAGCTGTAATTGATGCTTTAACTTTAAAAGCAGGAAGTGATGAAGCAAGAAATGCAATAGGAAGCAATAGAATAGAGGTATTAGAAGCAATAAGAATGATTTTTTTAAATAAGACAAGAGCTGAAGTTTCAACATTACAGGGAATAGAACTTTTAAAAAAACAGATAAGAGATTCGATAAATGAAATATTAGGGTTTACTGGGGAAAGAGAAAACCAAGGTGTTTTAAAAGTTAATATTGTGATATTAACTATTAGCTCTACAGAATGAGGTGAGATTATGGCTTCAAATGAAACTTTATCCCAAGAAGAAATAGATAATTTATTAAATTCTTTTGGTGGAGAATCCGAAGATGGAGAAGGTCCAGAGAAGATAGAAACTCCAAAAAGTGATGAAAAAAATATAAGAGAATATAATTTTAGAAGACCTGTTAAATTTTCAAGAGAACAACAAAGGACCTTGCAGCTTATACATGAAAATTTTGCAAGGGAAATTTCTACATACCTATCTGGAAGAACAAGAACATTTGTTGAAGTAAAGTATGCTAGTATAGACCAAATAACTTTTTCTGAATTTCAACAATCGTTAACAACCCCTACTTATATGTCTATATTTTCAACTGATTTGCTTTCTGGAAGTGCAATTTTACAAATGGGGTTGGATATAGGATATGTAATTATTGATAAATTGTTGGGAGGGCCTGGAATATCCATAGAAGATATGAGATCACCCACGGATATAGAAATGTCTATTTTGAGAAAAGAATCTTCAGTGATGTTAAGATCATTATCAAAAGCATGGTCAAATATCAGTGAATTTGATATACAATTGGATAGTGTAGAAACAAATCCTCAATTTGTTCAGATTGCTCCTCCAAATGAAATGACTGTTCTGATAACAATGTCAATTACAGTTAGAGATGTTCAAGGCTTCATAAATATTTGTTTCCCTTCGTCGACATTGGAACCAGTTAGTGATAAATTAAATACAAGGATGTGGACACAATCATATAAATATTCGGAAAAATCCCGAGAGAATTTAAAAAAATTGATAATGTTATCAGAGATGTCTTTATCTGCAGTTTTAGGAAAAACAACATTATCTTTAAATGATTTAATGAAAATACAAATAGGTGATGTATTAAGACTTAATTCTTTCTACGAAGACTCGATTGATTTAGAAATACAGGGAATACCTGTTTATAAATCAAAAATAGGTAAGCATAAGGGATATTACGCAGTAAAAATAGAGGAAGAAAACAAAGAATTACTTGAAAAGATACTTTTGGAGCAAAGCCTTCAAAATATCAACAAAGACAAGGCTGGAAATAATGAAGACGAAGTTGAAAAGAAAGATGGGGGTGAAAAAGATGTTGAGTGATGATTTTCTAAGTCAAGAAGAATTAGATTCTTTATTAAATGGTTTAAATGAAGAATCAGAAAATAAAGATAACCTTGATTTAGAAAAAATTATAGATATGATGTCAGAGGTTGGTAACATTGCAATGGGGTCAGGTGCAACTACACTATCTACTCTATTGAGAAAAAAAGTTAAAATAGAGTCACCTCAGGCAAGTATAGTAAAGTTTAAAGATATCCGAACTAATTTTGAAGGACAACAATTGGTAATAACAATAGACTATAAAAAAGGTCTAAAAGGTATAAATTCATTTGTTTTACCGGGAAATATGGCAAATATAATATCTAACCTAATGATGGGTGGAGAAGGCAAAGTAGAAGAAAATTCTGAATTAGATGAGATTTCTAAAAGTGCTGTTGGGGAAGCAATGAATCAAATGATGGGATCAGCTTCAACAGCAATGTCAGATTTTTTGAGAACATCAGTTGATATATCGCCACCAAATATACATGTTTTGGATTTTTCAGATGAGTCTACCTCATTTCCTCCAATGGAAACTTCTGAAGATGAGGATATTATTTCCATCAAATTTAATATGGAAATTAACGGTTTAGCAAAAACAATTTTCTGGCAATTTATTCCTTTATCTTTTGCAAAAACGGTAGAAGAATTAATGAAAAAAGCGATGTCAGAAGGCGATAATAGAACTAATAAAAATCAACAACAAGTTCAAAATCAATCACCTCAACCACAACAATCTCAGCAAAGGCAGACTCAACAACAACCACAACAAATTGCCGACGATTATTCACAAAACTCAAATATCATTAATCAAGGAAGTGAGGTAAACGTGAATCCCGTTAATTTTGGAGAAATTTCAGATAGTAGTCAGCCTCAGCAAAATACACAAAATATAGATATGAATAAATTACAACTTCTTTTAGACGTGCCTTTAGAGATAAAAGTTGAACTTGGAAGAGTTCAAATGTCGTTAAAAGAAGTATTAGATTTACATAACGGATCTATGCTACAATTAGATAAATTAGCAGGCGAGCCATTAGATATTTATGCAAATGGAAAACTTGTTGCAAGAGGAGAAGTTGTGGTAATTGAAGAAAGCTTTGGTGTAAGAATAACAGAGATAGTGTCTCTTAAAGAAAGGCTCAGATCACTAAAATGATTAGAAAGTATCTTTTAATAATATTTGCTTTTCTTATGACAATAACTTTATTTTCTCAAAATTATTTAGAAGAATATTTAAGCACTTATTCTGGGAAAGGCAATCTTGGAATAAGTGCTTCATTGAATTTTGAAATAGACGAACCTATGAATTTTGAAGCCAATGTAAAATTTATAAACAATCGATATTTTATAATAGAAATATTAAAACCAGAAATATTTATAGGAATTAATTATACCTATGATATTTATAAAGGGATTTTTTATACAAAACAAAATAATGAACTTGATGTTTATAGTGAAGTTAGTGTTATTACTGCCAGTATACCTTCTATTTTCAATACTTTATTTATTTCTTTTCAACCAAATAAGCTCAATAAATTAGTAGAAGAAAATGATAGTTTTTTAATAGAAACCTATATGCCAAAATCAATGAATATGTTGAGACTATTAGGTGTTGATTTTATAAAATTTAGAGTCTATTTTTCAAAACCTGTAAAAGGCATAAGCACTTTTTCAAAATTTGAAATATTAAATTCAAATGAAACAAAAAAAATTGTTATGAAAATAAATAATATTAGATTTATTGATGAGGAAGAAAGTTATGAAATTATAAAAAGTTTTTTAAATAACTAAGTCTGTTAATTGATAATCTTTGAATTTAGTCTTTCTCTCTTCTTTGGAAAAGCTTAAGTACTCAATTTGTTCTTTTAACAAACTTATATCTCCTGGTTTTCCATGACCTGGAGTTATTTTTTTTATGTCAAAATTAATTGCAAGCTCATCCAAGAAATTTTTCCATATATTATCTTCACTAATCATTTTTTCTGGGTGAGATTTACTGAATATCAGATCACCACTAATTAATAAATTAATTGGTTTTATAAAATAAATAGTGCTATCAGTAGTATGTATTCCTATTTTGTTAGCAGATACGATCTGGTTATCAAAAACAAAATGATTTGTTTTTTCAAAGAGATCCAACTTTTTATCATTCAAATGGTTGTTTAAAAAAGAAAAATTAAAATCAGCTTGTTTAGATATATTCTTTAAATATTTTTTGTCTAAATTACTTAAGATATCATATGTTGAATAATTCATGACTATTTCAATATTGCTATCTGAAAAAATTGCTCCAAAAGAATGATCAGGATGCCAGTGAGTTAAAAAAATTTTCCCAAGCTTTTTACCTGTTTTCGATTCCATTAAATCTTTCATCTCTTCAAACTTACTTGGGTATAGAGATGAATCAAAGCATATAAGTGTGTCATTATATTCCAAAAATACGACATTTGAAGCAGAATTTTCAAACCAAAAAATTGAAGCATTTTCGCTTTTATCTAACATTATATCAACCCCTTTCTTTCTATATTTCGATTAAAAATGTTGTAAATCCTTTTATTTAATGGTATAATTTTGTAAGTAATACTAACTATCTATACGGGGTGGTAATCTTGTTAATAACGAATTATTTAAAAAAATATTGGTGGAGATATGCATTGGGGATTGTTTTTTTGTTAGTTGTTGATTATATACAAATCATAATCCCGAGAAGAATTGGTAGTATTATCGATTATATAGAAACAGATTCATGGAATTTAGATCATTTAAAGATTTTAGTTTTGAGCATAATAATGTTAGCTACTGGACTAGTAATAGGAAGGTTTTTCTGGAGATTTTTTATAATCGGTGCAGCAAGATTATTCCAATATAAAACCATTAATACTATGTTTACTCATATAATAGAATTAGATCAAAATTTTTATGACAAGTGGAGAACTGGAGATTTAATGACAAGGTTTACATCAGATACAAGACAATTAGAAAGAATGATGGGACCAGCGGTAATTATGATGGTTGATACTCTTTTCATGACTGTGATGACAGTAATAGCTATGGGAACATTCGTTGACTGGGAACTAACTTTTTTATCTATATTACCTCTTCCTATAATAGCTATTATATCATTATTTTTTGGAAGAATTATTCATAAAAGATTTACTGAAGTTCAAGAATCAACAAGTGATTTATCCAACATAACTGAAGAAAGCCTTTCAGGCATGGATGTAATAAAGCTTTATGCAAATAAAGATACAATGAAAAAACTCTTTAACAATAGTTCTAAAGATTATTATGATTCATACATAAAATTAATAAGAATATGGGGTTTAATGCATCCATTGGTAACATTTCTGGGGTCATTAGCTCAATTATTTGTATTTTTCTTTGGGGGTAAGATGGTAATTAATGGTGAGATAACTCTTGGCGATTTCATAATGACTAATCAATATGTAGGGATGCTAATATGGCCAATGATGGCTTTCGGCTTCTTAGTAAACAACATACAAAGAGGAAGGGCTTCTTTGAAAAGAATTACAAATGTTTTAGATCAAGAAAGAACTGTCATTGAACCAGAAAAGAAGAATTTTGATTTCAAAGGGCATTTTGTTGTAAAAAATTTGAATTTCAAATATCCTACAAGTGAAAGAAAGATTCTTAAAAATGTTAATTTAGAAATTAAACCAGGAGAAATGATTGCTTTTGTAGGTAAAATAGGATCTGGTAAATCTACACTTGCGAAACTACTTACAAAACTATATCAAGTAGAAGATAATTCTATTTTTATTGACAATGAAGATATAAACAATATCCATGGCGAGATAATAAGAGAAAACGTTTCATATGTCCCTCAAGACAATTTCTTGTTTTCTATGTCAATTAGAGAGAACATTGCTTTTTCGAATATAGATTTAGCCCCAAAAGCTGAAGAATACGCAGAAAAAGCGAGCGTTGATAAAGACTTGAAAAATTTAGAAAAAGGTTATGAAACTATAGTTGGCGAAAGAGGAGTAACTCTTTCTGGTGGGCAAAGGCAAAGAGTTACTATAGCCAGAGCATTGGCAAAAAAATCGAAAGTTATTATTTTAGATGATTGTTTATCAGCTGTTGATACTGAAACTGAAGAAAAAATAATAAAAAATCTTCGTGAAGAAACTATTGGTAAAACAATAATAGTAATTTCACATAGGCTGAAGGCTGTCAAAAATTCAAATAAAATATACGTTTTTGAAGATGGCAAAATATGTGAAAGCGGTACTCATAATGAATTACTGGAAAAAGATGGGATTTATGCAGACATGTATCAAAAGCAAATGATAGAAGAAAAATTAGAGGAGGAATAAAAATGCCATCGTCTCATGAAGAAATATTGCTCGAAGAAAATGAAAAAGATGAGCGAGATATTAATACTTTTAGAAGATTATGGAAATATATAAGAGATTATAAAATGATTTTAGTATTAGCATTTTTAACCCTCTTTTTTGCAGCAATTATAGATTTAGCATTGCCGTATTTTATAAAATATGGAATTGATAATTATATTACTATTGAGTATAAATTTACGTATAATCAAGAAACTCAGACTTTCGAACAAGATCCAGAAGGTTCTTGGGTTTATAATGATAAAAATGATAAAAATGTTTTAATCAATTCAAATACAAATGAGGTAAAAGAAGTAGATGAAAGCCTTGTTAGAGGGATTAAAAATGACAATATAGATAAAATAACAACTTTTTCTCTAATATTTTTATTAGTGTTGTTGTCAGGAATATTTTTTAACTACGGGCAGGTGTTTTTCTCAAATTTGCTTGGTCAAAAAGTCATCTATCGTATTAGGAGTGATTTGTTTGACCATATTACAAAAGTTCAATACAAATTTTTTACTCAAAATCCAACTGGAAAGATAACAACAAGAATAGTATATGATACTCAAAATTTATCTGAATTTTTTTCAGAAGTCTTAAGCAGTCTATTAAAAGATATTGCAATTTTGATAGGCGTTGTGATTTTGATATTTACATTAAATGTAAGACTTTCTTTATATACAGTTATAACTTTTCCAATAGTATTAATAGCTCTATACTTTTTTAGAATTTTTGATAGAAGGGCTTATGACAGGGTGAGAACAAGAATCAGTATTGTTAATTCATACTTGGCTGAAAATATATCAGGAAGTAGCGTAACTACCTTGTTCAATCAAGAAGAAAGAAAGAAAAAAGAATTTAATAAACACAGTACAAAACTATATAAAGCAAGAATACAACAAATGTATGTTTTTGCAATATTTAGACCAGCTATGAACTTTCTTTATTTTTTAACTTTAGCAATATTATTATGGTTTGGGTCACAAGGCGTAAGAGAAGGTTTTGCTACTTTTGGAACTTTATATGCTTTTACATCTTATGTTCAAATGTTTTTTAGACCGCTTTTCAACATAGCCGAAAAATACGATATAATGCAAAATGCATTCGCTTCCGCTGGAAAAATATTTAAGTTATTTGAAGCCAAACACGAATATTTGGGAAAAGGTATAAAAAAAGATTTAGAAAAAGGAGAAATCAAATTTGAAAATGTTCATTTTTCATATAACAAAGATGAAGAAAAAGTACTAAGAGGCGTTAACTTTAATATAAAATCTACTGATAGAGTGTCGATAGTTGGAGAAACTGGATCTGGAAAAACTACTATGATTAAATTAATGAGTGGTTTATATGAAATTGATGAAGGTGAAATTTACTTTGATGGAGTACCGTTATATGATTATGATTTGGAAAGTTTAAGAAGAAAAATAGCGGTAGTTCCTCAAGATGTTTTCCTCTTTTCTGGAAATATAATTGATAACATTAGGTTGTTTAATGAAGACATTTCTGAAGAAGAAGTTATTAAAGCTTCTAAAAAAGTATTTGCACATGACATCATTGAAAAACTTCCAGAAGGATATAATACAGAAATTCTTGAAAGAGGAGGGACTTTGTCCTCTGGCGAAAGACAATTAATTGCCTTGGCGAGAGCTGTTCTATTCAATGCAAAAATAATAATATTAGATGAGGCTACTGCAAGTATAGATGTTCAAACAGAGGACCTAATTCAAAAGGCATTAGACAAAATTGCTGACACGACAACTATCATATCTATTGCTCACAGATTGTCAACTGTCAAAAGTTCCAACAAAATATTAGTTGTACATAAAGGCTTAGTTGTTGAAGAAGGCTCACATAATGAACTTATGGATAAAAAAGGTGTTTACTATGATTTATACAAATTGCAGTTTGAAAATTAATGTTAAAACTCAAAATCCAACTATAGTTGGATTTTGAGTTTTTTTTAAGAATATTTAATAATATGTAATACTATATATAGTATTTTTTAAGACTTCACAATAATATTTTCAATGACATATAATATTAAATTATAATATACTCTAATAAAGGGTTTTAGAAAATTTCGTATTAAAAGATGGAAATCGGTGAGTACCCATATAAACGTTACTATATAATTACAAAGAAATGAATATATATAAAATTAATTGATTTAAAAATAGTATACAGATAATATTTAATAAAAAAATATTTACACAATATACTAAACAAAATCTTCTAATTGATACATTGGAAGCATTCTTGAAACATAAAACCTTTGTATTCCTTTAACAATAATGGTTATAAAGAATTAATCTAAAATTTTCTTGATTAACTACCCTCAATATGATAAGCTATATATTGGCTACATTTTGAAGGGGTGGATTAGATGTTCAAGGATGATCTTCTTGAAAAGTTAAAAATGAATATTTCCAGAGAAACATGGAACAATTGGTTGTCAACTTCAGAGATCGTTCATATGAATGAAAAAGAAGTAGTAATAGGATTAAGTAATCATTTCATAAAAGACACAGTTGAAAAAAAGTATAATACTGTCATAAAAGACACAATAACAAATATCCTGGGGCGAGAAGTAAAGATTTCATACAAAATAAAGACTATAGATCAAGCGAAAAATCGAACATCAGGTCCTTTAATAAAAAATAGACCTTTGAAGTTATCTGAATTCAATTCAGAATTTACATTCGGTTCTTTTGTTATAGGTGAATCTAATAGAATGGCATATTATTCATCTATGGAAGTAGCTAAGAATCCAGGCAAATTCAATCCTTTATTCATCTATGGGGATGTAGGCTTAGGTAAGACCCATTTAATGCATGCTATTGCCAATCATATTTTAGAACATAGCACGGATTTAAGGGTAAAGTACTTAACAGCAGAAGATTTTATGAATGAGATGATGGATTCCATTAGGGCCCAGAACATGGATAACTTTAGAGAACGGTTTAGAAAAACTGTAGACATATTACTTATAGATGATGTTCAGTTCTTAATCGGGAAAAATAATGTTCAAAATGAATTATTTCATACATTTAATTCTTTATTCAACGCTGGAAAGCAAGTTATAGTTTGTTCAGACAGAACTCCCGATGAATTGGCTACGTTTCACCCCAGACTGATTTCAAGGTTTGAGATGGGATTAATTGTTAATGTTGGAACTCCAGATGAAGACACAAGATATTTAATAGCCAAGAAGATGGCAAATATGATTTCTTTGAATTTATCAGATGATGTGGCTCACTATTTAGCAGAAAATGTTAACAGAAACCTGAGAAGACTTCGCGGAGCAATTATGAATTTAATGCTTCATACAAAAATTACAGGTGAACCAGCAACAGTTTATTCTGCAAAAAAAATAGTTGAATCTATAATGAGGATGAACAATTCCAAAGTTAAATACAACTCAAAAGAAGCATATGAAACCATTAAGATAAATTCTTTGATTAATTCTGTGTTAGATGAATTTGAAATCACAAGAGATGAACTTTATTCAAATTCAAGAAAAAAGAGTGTATCTCAATCAAGGCAAGTATTAGCTTATTTACTAAAAATATATTTAAAAATGCCAGTGAAAAATATTGCAAAAATGCTTAAAAGAAATCATTCAACTATAAGTCATTCCATAAAAAAGATAGATCAATCTTTATTAATTGGTAACAACAAGTTGAAAGCCAAGATAGACAATATAAAAGAAAAAATTGAAAATGAAAAAGTAGATATTGATATTGCTTAAGAGGGTGGTTAAATCCATCCTCTTTTTTAATAGTGTAAATTATGGTGATTTTTTTTAATAACAGGCGATTATCTTGAATTATTAATAAAATTCAACTTTCTAAGACATTGAAAAATTTTTCATAATGTTCTAAACTATAATAGTAAGTAATATAAATTAAATTATATATAGAGGAGTGAAAATATGAAAGCTCTTATAAAAATTGAACCTGGTGAAGGATTTGAACTAACAAATGTTGAAGAACCGAAAATTATAAACTCTGACGACGTAAAAATAAGAGTTTTAAGAGCTTCAGTTTGTGGTACTGATGTTCATATATATGAATGGAATAAGTGGGCTGAAGACAGAATAAAAACTCCACAAATAGGTGGACATGAATTTGTTGGTGAAGTTGTAGAAGTAGGGCCAGAAGTAAAAAACTTGAAAAAAGGTGATATAGTTTCAGGCGAAACTCATATTCCTTGTAAAGTATGTTATCAGTGTAAAACGGGTAAAATGCACGTATGTAAAGATATGGAAATTTTAGGAGTAGATAGAGATGGAGTCTTTGCTGAATATACTGTAGTTCCAGAAATTGTTTTGTGGAAAATAGATGAATCAATACCTTTAAAATACGCGTCAGTTATGGAGCCATTAGGAAATGCAATTCACACCGCAACAGCTACTGATTTAAGGGGTAAAATAGTTTTAATCACAGGAGCAGGTCCAATAGGTGCTATGGCAATTGAAATTGCAAAAATATCAGGAGCCGCTGCTGTAATAGTCAGTGAAATATCAGATTATAGAATAAAAATGGCAAAAGATATGGGAGCTGATTTGGTAATTAACCCTGCAGAAACAGACCTTCACGCAGAGATAGCAAAGTTTACTGATGGACATGGGATAGATGTTCTATTAGAAATGTCTGGTAGTGTAAAAGCTTTAAATGATGGAATAATAGCTTTAACAAACGGAGGTTTTGCTTCAATTTTAGGAGTTTATAATGACAACGAAATTCCTTTTGTAATGAACACAGCTGTATTTAAAAATATCACTATACAAACTATAACTGGAAGAAAAATGTTTGAAACTTGGCATATTGCTTCTCAGTTGTTAAAATACAAAAAGATAGATCTTGAAAAAGTAGTAACACATGAATTAGATTTAAAAGATTACAAAAAGGCTTTTGAACTGATGATGTCGGGGAAAAGTGGAAAAATAATTCTTAAAATAGCTGATTAAGGGGGTTTTTTTAATGAATTTTTATGAAGACTTAAAAAATGAAATGGAAGAATTAGAAGAAAATGGTTTGCTGGTTACTATTAGAACATTGGAAACCGCTCAAGGAGCATGGCTCAATGTAGATGGGAAAAAAGTACTCAACATGTGTTCTAACAATTATCTTGATTTTGCAAACAATGAAAAACTTAAAAAAGGAGCAATTGAAGCTATAGAAAAATGGGGAGTTGGCCCTGGGGCAGTTAGATCAATTGCTGGGACTTTAGAAATTCATAATAAATTAGAAAAAGAATTAGCAGAATTTAAAGGTGCTGAAGACACTTTGGTAGTTCAAAGTGGATTTAATGCAAATCAAGCTGTAATTCCAGCTATAATGGGTAAAGAAGATGCGATTCTTTCCGATGAACTCAATCATGCAAGCATAATAGATGGAGTTAGACTAACAAAATCAAAGAAGTATGTGTGGAAACATAAAGATGTAGCTTCTTTGGAAGAGGCTTTGAAAAAAGCAGACGAAGAAGGAGCAAGAAGAAAATTAGTTATAACAGACGGAGTATTTTCAATGGATGGAGACATAGCCCCTTTAGATGAAATAGCAAAGGTATCAAAAAAGTATAATGCTTTAGTAATGGTTGATGATGCTCACGGAGAAGGCGTACTGGGTAAAAATGGAAGAGGAATAGTTGATCATTTTGGCCTTCATGACGATGTTGACATAGAAGTGGGAACTCTTTCAAAAGCCTTTGGTGTTGTTGGAGGATTTATTGCAGGTAAGAAAGTACTGATAAAATACTTAAAGCAAAAAGCAAGACCTTTCTTATTTTCAAGCTCATTATCTCCTGCAGAAACTGGTGCAGCTTTAGCAGCAGTAAGATATTTAAAAGAAACAGGAGATCCTGTGAAAAAGTTATGGGATAATGGAAAATATTTCCAAGAGAAAATAAAATCTTTGGGATTTGATATAGGTAATACAATGACTCCTATTACTCCAGTTATGTTATACGAAGCAAAAACAGCTAAGGAATTTTCTAAAAAGTTGTATGAACAAGGGATATTTGCGTCTGCAATTGGTTTCCCTACGGTTCCAAGAGGCAAAGCAAGAATAAGAGTTATGATCAGTGCATCTCATTCGAAAGAAGATTTAGACTTTGCAATAGAAAAATTTGAAAAAATCGGAAAAGAATTAAAAGTTATATAAATTAGTATTAAAAGCCATATCTTCGGATATGGCTTTTTTAAATTTAATTTTATATGGATTTATTACAATAAACATTTTAAGATGATATAATATATTAAAAATCTTTGATGAGGTGAACGTTAATGAGTTATGATAATAAATATGATGTTATAGTAGTGGGAGCAGGACATGCTGGTATTGAAGCAGCTGTAGCGGCAGCAAAATTAGGCAAAAATGTCCTTATATTAAACATAAATTTGGATTCTGTTGGTTGGGCACCATGTAACCCTGCAATAGGTGGACCAGCAAAAGGAATAGTAACAAGAGAAATAGACGCATTAGGAGGTGTACAAGCTTCTGTAACGGATAAAACTATGATAAACGTAAGAATGCTCAACACATCTAAAGGGATAGCTGTGAGGGCAATGAGGGCGCAAATAGACAAATACGAATATTCCATTGAAATGAAAAAAATATTAGAAAAAACTAAGGGCATAACTTTGAGATATGGTATAGCAAAAGAATTAATAACTGAAAATAATGAAGTTGTTGGAATAAAAACTGAATTAGGTTTAGATTATTTTTCAAAAAAAGTTATTATTACCACAGGGACATATTTAAAGGGAAAGATTTTTATAGGAAGAGAAACATATGATGCCGGAAGAATGGGAGATCTTTCATCAAATAATTTAAGTGATTCTTTAAAAAAGTTGGGGCTTAAAATGGATAGATTTAAAACTGGAACACCTGCAAGGGTTAAAAAGTCTTCAATTGATTTTAATAAATTAACCGTACAGGAAACGTCAGATAAACCTTTAGCTTTTTCTTATTTCTCAGAGAAAAAGATTCTATCCAAAGATTATCCATGCTATATTGGAAGAACTAATCAAAACACACATAAAGTTATAAAGGATAATATTTCATTTTCTCCTTTGTATGGGGATGTTAAATTAATTAAATCTAAAGGTCCAAGATACTGCCCTTCCATAGAAGACAAAGTGATGAAATTCAAAAAAGATTCACATCAAATATTTTTGGAACCCGAGTCTAAAAATTCTGAAGAATATTATATAAATGGTATGAGTACAAGTTTACCTTACGAAGTTCAAGTTGAAATGTTAAAAACAATACCTGGTTTAGAAAATGTGGTTATAGAAAGGCCAGCATATGCGGTTGAGTATGATTTTGTTTTACCTTATCAGCTAAAGCATACATTAGAAACCAAGAGTATAAAAGGTTTGTATCTTGCAGGACAGATTAACGGAACTTCTGGTTACGAAGAAGCTGCAGGACAAGGTTTAATAGCTGGGTTAAATTCTGCTTTAAGTATAGATGGACAAGAACCATTTATATTAGATAGATCAGAAAGTTATATTGGTTTATTAATTGACGATATAATAAACAAAGGTGTTGATGAACCTTATAGACTATTAACTTCAAGATCTGAATACAGATTGCATTTGAGGCATGATAACTCACATTTTAGGTTGTTAAAATATTCAAAAAAATATAATCTTTTATCAAAAGAAAACATTGATAAAATTGAAAAAGATTTAAAAAAGACACAGGAAAAAATTGAAGAACTAAATAAATTAAAAATATCCCCTGAAAACATAAATGAATATTTAGAAACAAAAAACTCTGGGTTAATTAAAAGCAGAACACCTTTTAGCGAATTGTTGAAAAGACCAGAAGTAAGCTATATTGATATTTCCTATTTGGATAAAAATCCTTTAGATTCAATAGATGATCAAAATATTATAGAACAGGTAGAAATCTATTATAAATATATCGGATATTTAAAAAAGATGGAAGAAGAAATTAAGAAGATGAAAGAACTGGAAAACATAAAGATTCCAGATGATTTTGAATATGACAGTATTCATAATCTTGCATTTGAAGCAAGAGAAAAATTAAAAAAGATAAAACCAGAAACACTTGGGCAAGTCAAGAGGATACCAGGTATAAACCCTACAGATATAATTAATCTTTCCATAGCATTAAAAAAATAAAAACGGAGCTTATAGCTCCGTTTTTATTAATATCTTATATTATTTTACAGAATATTTGAATACTACTGGGTCTCCACTTACATCAGCACCAAAGTCAGTTGATGTTGAATATCCAACCATGTATAAATTACCGTTATCGTCTATATCTAAAGAATAAGCAACATCATCACCATTTCCACCAACAACTTCGTGAGATAAAATTTCTCCGTTAGCATTGTATTCCACTAACAACATATCGAAATTATCTTTTCCTTCTGGAGTAGTATAACCAGCAACGTATATGTTTCCATTTTTAGCTACCTTTACAGAATAAGCATGATCTGATTTGTCTTGGCCAAATTCGCTTTCCCATAAAATATCTCCATTATGGTCAACCTTTGTTAAATAAAAGTCAGACCAGCCTTTGCTCCAATCTCCATTATAACCAGCGATTAAGTATCCACCTTTTGTTTCTTGTACCTCAAATCCTCTTGCATAATCTCTTCCTGAAAATGTTTTTGTCCAAATTTCTTCACCAGATAGGTTTACTTTTGTCATGTAAACTTCTGTTATGCCTGAGAAAAAGTTGATTTTTGTTCCAGCTATAATAAAGTTTCCATCTGTTGTCAATTGAACTGATAAAGGTTTAATATCAATTCCAGCTTCTGCCCCAGGTAACCATTTAGACCATTCAACTTCATTATTTGTTTTATTGATCTTTACTATTTTTCCAACCATGTTCAAGGTTTGTGGATTACTTCCGTATCCTACAATAATATATGAATCGCCTAATTCTAAACCTGATGTACCTCTTTCAATTCCGAAGTTAACTATTGGTTTATTGAAAGAATTTTTTCCGGATTTTGATATGATCATGTCATAATCGTAGCTGAAAGAATTAGATGACCCTATTGAAACTAATCCTTCATCATGAGATTCAAACCCCCAAAGAGCCCAGTCGTTATTTCTTCCTCCAGAAACTGATGAGTCTAATATCTTACCATTTAATCCAATTTTCATAGTTAGCATATCTTCTGTAATATCTTTTGGATTAGTATAACCAAATAAGTAAACCCCATCATTTGTTGCATCAGCATAGAAAATTTGTTGTTCTCCATTCATTGGATAGACTCTTCCCCAATCAAGTAATGGAGCTGCTATAACTGCTAATGCTGATAAAATCATAAATACCATAATTAACTTTGACTTCATTCTTATCCCTCCTACCTAATAAAAAATAATATCCATAGTAATTATAAC
>Ga0182234_10197_pt1 | contig 20883 bp, 21 predicted proteins | sample hydfratesGB_TM_A_FD_145595 | JGI IMG/M metagenome (GOLD analysis project Ga0182234, IMG submission 145595) | Subsurface microbial communities from deep shales in Ohio, USA - hydraulic fracturing test GB_TM_A | ecosystem: Environmental > Aquatic > Deep subsurface > Shale gas/oil reservoir >...
TTCTTTATTATAATAGTATAGTTTGTCCTGTTGATTACTACGATTCTTAAAGCCAAAATAATATTCCATAATTTCTCTAGCTATTGGTACGGAGTAGGCACTGGAACCTCCATTTTCTATAAAAACTACCACCGCAATTTGAGGATTTTTATAAGGAGCAAAACCCCCAAACCAGGCGTGATTGGCACCCCCAGTCTGAGCTGTACCAGTTTTACCAGCTGCTGGCAGAGGAAAATCATTAAAATGGCGGGATGCAGTACCATAATTTTTGTTCACCACGTCATACATCCCCTGTTTTAAAGCTTCAAAAACTCTACTATCAATTTCATCTCTTAAATCAATATTAATTTGAGGTTCAATGCTTTTGATGATTTTTCCCTCATAATTTTTTATTTTACTTACAATCTGAGGTTTATAGGCTAGACCATCAGCAGCAATAGCAGAAATTAAGGATACAATCTGGACTGGGGTGGTCAATAAACTGCCCTGTCCAATAGATAGATTAACTGAATCTCCTGGATACCAGCTCTGATTTAAGTGTTTTTGTTTCCATTCCTCATCAGGGACTAAACCCTTTTTTTCTGAAGGTAAATCTATACCAGTTTTACTTCCCAGACCATATTTTTTTGCATATTCAGACAGCATTTCTCCTCCATATTCTTTATATAATTCATATCCAAGTTCATAAAAAACAATATTATTAGAACGGGCAATAGCTTTAACAAAATCCATTTTACCTTCTCCAATTGAATTCCAATTTCGAAAAGGTCTTGACCAGCCAGGAATATAAAAAGTACCATTTGAATCATAAAAACTTGTATTGGCTCTTACTCCAAGCTCTTCCATAGCCGCAGTACCAGTAACCAGTTTAAAAATTGATCCTGGGGGAACAGCGGTCATAGTATTTCGATTAATCATTGGTTTAAGAGGATTATTAATTAATTTCTGATAGTCACTGCCGCTAATACCTTTGGCAAATAAATTCAGACTATAATCCGGTAAACTAACACTGCTAATTATACCCCCACTATCTATATCCATCACAATAGCTGAAATACCGGTCGGCATTGACCGCTCATCATCTTCCACTGCCAGATTTCTTAATTCCTGATATTTTTTCTCCAGCAATTTTTCTACGGCTGACTGAAGAGAAAAATCAATATTCAGGATTAGATCATTACCGGGCACAGGTTTTTTAATTCCAATAGTTTTTATTTTTTCTCCTCTACTATTTACTTCTACCTGTTCGGCTCCGCGTTTTCCCTTTAAATAAAACTCGTATTCTTTTTCCAATCCAGTTTTACCAACAAAGTCACCCCCACGATAATTATAACCTGCTTCAGTAAAACTAATTAATTCTTCTTCGTTAATTTCACCAATATAACCGGTAGTATGGACCAATTGCGCTGGATAAATATAATCTCTCAAAGAAGATTCTTTAACTACCAATCCTGAAAGTATATCTTTATTTTCAGCAATAATTACTACATCTTCTTTGTTCAAATGTCTGGCTAAAAGAATTGGTTCTGCAGCTGTATTCACCTCTGTATTATGAAAATTAGAAAGGAGACGAGATTTTGCTAAACTACTTAAATTTGAAAGTTCTGTTAAAATTTCTTCAGCTGATTTTTCCGGTGGAATCTCATTCTGCATCAAATATAAATTATAAGCAAGTCGGTTAGATACAATAATTTCTCCCCGTCTATCATAAATTCTACCTCTAGGAGCATTGATTGGTCTCACAGAAATTCTATTTCCTTCTGAAAGTTCATAGTAATAATCACCACGTACAATCTGCAGATAGGCTGCTCTGGACAGTAAAATAATGAAGATTAAAAGAATAACTATTCTCAAGATCTTATGCCTGTCCACTTAAATCCCACCTTCCCCAGAGAAAATATATTAAATATACGAAAAAAGTAATCAGGGCATTTAGTGCTGCAAGTGGAAGAATTATTTCCTTAATCAAAACCAAATAGTCTGCTGAAAAAAGATAATTTTCTTTTAACAGTAGATAAAATAATTCATGAACCACTGTTGCCATAAAAACACCCAGGGGAGGAATCAACAGATTTTCTGGAAAAAAACGGCCAGATAATAAAGCTGCTAAAAACGCAATAGCTGTTTTAACAGGTGTAAAAAGGCCAATAAAAGAAGCTAAAAAAACATCCTGAAGTAAACCACCAATAGCCCCATAAATCATCGCATCTTTAGCACCAAAGATTATAGCTCTGATAACGATAAAAATTAAAATAAAATCAGGAATTAGTTTTAATGATGGAAAGATAATAGCTATTGATAGCTGACAGATTAAAAGTAGAATTAATATTGAAATATTAAATAAATATTTTTTCAATTTAAACTCTCCACCATAATAAATATATTATAATCTTAATTATTTTCGCTTTCTGAAATGCTATCATTCTTTTCACTTTCCCCATTTGAATTAATTTTTTCCTCATTTTATTCTTTAAAACCATTGTTAGACTCTCCATCAAAATTTTTAATAACCATAACCTCTTCCAGAGTAATACTATTGATAAATAAATTAACTTTTGCCTTCTGGGAAAGTCCGTAATTATCGACTTCAACTTCTGAAACTTTTCCAATTTTTAGGCCAACAGGAAAATTATTGGATAGACCTGATGTTAAAACAATATCATCAGCTTGAATATCGGCATCCCAGGCAATATTATCCATAATATTGGGTTGGTCTTCTCTCCCACTACCGCGAACCAGACCAATTTCTCTAGACTCTGTTCTGGCAATAATTCCGCCAACTACAAAATTCTGATCAGTAATCAATCTAACCTGAGCAGAGCTGCTGCCTAATTCTTCTATTCTACCAACTAAATATCCTCGATAAGTAATTACAGGCATTCTCTCTTTTAATCCATCACCACTGCCGCGATTAATTGTAATTGTTTTTTCCCAGACAGAAGGAGAATTTGCAATCACTTCCGCCCCCACCATCTGATAGTCAACTTTTTCTTTAAAATCAAGCAGTTCTCTTAACCTCTTATTTTCTCGATTAATATTTTCCAAAAAAAGTATCTGCCTTTTCAGAACACTATTTTCCTGCCTTAACTCTTCAATCTTACGATTTATTTCATCAATTGAAAAGAGAGTATTAAAAAAATCGGTAACAATTTCAACCAGATGATGAATAACATTTAAAATTGGAGTAATAGAATTATATATAAGATCACTCAACCAATTGATAAATGGGATATTTAAATCACTAAAATAAATAAAACCAATTATCAGAATCAATAAGAGAACTAAAGCTGCTGTAATTAGTGTATTATTGTTAAATTCAAACAACAGGTACACCCCCTATGATAGTTTTTTGGGTGTAATTAAAATCTTTTTTAAAGAGTCAATTTCTTCTAAAGCAATACCGGTTCCTTTAGCAACACAATCAAGTGGTTCATCAGCAATATGAACTGGCATCTGTGTCTCATCAATCAGTAATTTATCAAGTCCCTGTAGTAATGCGCCTCCACCTGTTAAAATTATTCCTCTATCCATTACATCAGAAGCTAGCTCTGGTGGTGTTTTCTCTAAAGTCATTTTTACTGCATCAATAATATTAACCACAGGCTCTTCTAAAGCTTTTTGAATTTCTTCTCCATTGATTTCTATAGTTTTAGGAAGTCCACTAACTAAATCACGACCTCTAATTTCTTTAATACCTTCTGGATCATCACTAAAAGCAGCTCCGATATCTATTTTTATTTCTTCGGCAGTTCTTTCACCAATCATCAGATTATACTTTCTTTTAACATACTGGACAATAGCAGCATCCATATCATCACCACCAATTCTGATTGAACGGCTGGTTACAATACCCCCAAGCGAGATAACTGCTACTTCGGTAGTACCTCCACCAATATCCACAATCATATTTCCAGTTGGTTCATGTACAGGCAAACCTGCACCAATTGCTGCTGCCATCGGCTCTTCAATTAAATAAGCTTCTCTGGCACCCGCATGAACTGCTGCATCAATTACAGCCCTTTTTTCAACTTCTGTCACTCCCGAAGGAACACAAATAATTATTCTTGGTCTAACCATTCTACTTCTTTTATGAGCCTTGGTTATAAAATAACGAAGCATTGATTCAGTAACATCAAAATCAGCAATTACACCATCTTTCATCGGTCTTACTGCAATAATATTACCAGGTGTCCTACCAATCATTCTCTTTGCTTCATCTCCGACAGCAAGAACTTCCTGTTTATCTTTTTTCAGGGCAACTACTGAAGGTTCTCTAATCAAAATACCCTTACCCTTAATATAAACTAATGTATTTGCTGTTCCAAGGTCAACACCCATATCCCTTGAAAATGGTGCACTTAAAAATTTAAAAACCATTTATTTAAAACCCCTTTCAAATTAAATAAAACTCAGACTAAAATCCAATAAATTATAAAATCTAAAATAAACCCTTTTCTTTAAAACTTAAATATTTATCATCAGCAATAATAATATGATCTATTACTTCTATACCAATTATTTTGCCAGTTTTAACAAGCTTTTTGGTAATACTTAAATCATCAGTACTTGGAGTCGGATCACCACTGGGATGATTATGGACTAAAATCACTGCCGCACTGCTGCGCCTGATCGCTTCCTTAAAAACCTCTCTCGGGTGCACAATCGAACTCGAAAGTCCTCCGCGCGAAATTTCAGGAACAGCAATCACCTTGTTTTTCACATCAAGTAAGATGACACGCAAAACTTCCTGTTTTAAAAATCTCATCTCTCCGGCTAAAAGCTCAGCTGCCTGAATAGGATTACTTACCAGATCTCTTTTTTGATTTTTAAGAGCCGAAATTCTGCGGCTTAATTCAGTAATTGCCTTAATTTGAGCCGCCTTAGCAGTTCCAATTCCATTGATTTTTTGCAGTTCTTCACAGCTGAGATCCTGCAGTCCTGCCAGACCTCCATAAAAGCTGAGCAGATCCTGAGCCAATTCAACAGCCGTCCTCTCCCTATTTCCAGTCCTGATAATTAAAGCCAGCAGTTCCGCTGTAGATAAAAATTTACTTCCTTTTTTTAGTAATTTTTCCCTCGGTCTTTCCTCTGCTGGTAGTTCTTTGATGGTGAAGTTGGTCTGCAGACCCTCCATCAAAAATTAGCTCCTTTCTCTTATAAGATTCCATAATTAAATTTATTCAATAATTTAGCAAGCTGGTGAATGGGAAGCCCCATCACAGAATAATACGAGCCTTTTATTTCTTCTATAAACAGACCTCCAAAACCCTGAATAGCATAAGAACCAGCTTTATCTAAAGGTTCACCTGTTTCTACATAATTATTTATCTCTTCTTGACTAAGAGCAGTCATTTTAACCTTAGTAATATTATAATCAACATACCTTTCGCCTGAGCTTGAATTTAAAACAGCAACTCCGGTGATTACCTGATGCTGATCAGAACTTAATTTTTTTAGCATCTTTTTAGCTTCTAACCTGCCAGCTGGTTTGCCGAGTATCTGATCATCATGAACCACTACAGTATCTGCAGCAATAATAATTGCATCTTCTACCAGATTAGACACTGATTTTGCTTTTTCTTCTGCAAGAATTTTGACAAGCTCAACTGGATCACTATTGGTAAAATTATCTTCATCAATTTTAGATGGTACAATAGTAAACTTAAGATTTAATTGTTCCAAAATTTCCTCTCTCCTGGGAGAAGCAGAGGCTAAAACTAATTTCAAATCATTTTTAACATTATTAGCTTTTTTTATCATTTAAATTACCTCCGATAATTGAATGCGGCAGATGTTTAAGAGTGAAATAGCTGACCAGCCCAACCCCAAAACCTGTTGGCAGTGCAAGCAGAATCAAAAATGGAAGATAATAAAATATACCAATATTGGCTATAATAAAATAAGCTGCTGTAATTTGAGCGGTATTATGAGCAACTGCGCCAATAATACTGATCCCAATTAAAGATAGGTAGTCTTTGAAAAAATAATAAGCTAAATACATCAGCATAAAACTTAAAACTCCACCGCTAAAACTTAAATAAAAGTTAATAGTCATAAAAGTTCCAGCTAATAATGACCCCAAAATCACTCTAAATATTACCACCTGAAAAGCAGTAGGAAATCCAAATAAAGCAATTGCAATTAAAGAAACAATATTTGCCAGGCCAAGTTTTGCCCCCGGAACTACTGCTGAGAGTGGAAAAAAACTTTCTACAAGGTGTAAAACAAGTCCCAGAGAAACTAATAATGAAATCACCACAATTTTTTTTGTTTTCATCATCTTACCAGCTCATCCCATCTATGTCTGAATTTGTGCTTTCCAGCCAGAGACTTAATGAATTAGGAACACAGACAATAATTGGTCCTTCTCGATCAATCCAGCCGGTTTTTTCGCAGATTTTTAGCGGATCAGCAGCCGGAGCTTCCCGAACTCTAACTCTGCCCTGATTAACCTCTATTATATGAATACCAATTGGACCTTCTACCTCAAAAATAATTGGTTCCTGATAACTATCAGCAACTGTCACAGTTTTGATTAACTCATCTCCCTGCTGCACCCTTAGAATTAATTCCTCATCTTCAGCTGCAGCACCAAAATAATAAAAAGGTATTAGCAATAAGATAAGGCTAATTAAAATTACAAAAACAATTAAAATTTTATCATAAAAAGTTAAAATATCTCTTATTTTCAATTAAAATCACCACTAATTTCTTTTTTAACTATCATTACTCTATATTTTAACATCTTTCCGGACTGATGTCCATACTAGAACACTATCAAAAACCCGCCCTTTTAAAAGGACGGGTTTAAATATCTTAACTATTATTTTCGTCTTGATAAAATAAATCTACTGCATCAACATTACAGGCTTCATAACAGAGACCACACTGAATGCATATTTCCTGATCAATTTCATGCAGTTTCCTTACTTCTCCTTCTATTGCCTCAACCGGACAGGCCCTGGCACAGAGAGTACAGCCCACACAGTTGTCATTTATTTCTACTTTTTCGATTTTTCTGCCCTGAAATTCTATTGTTCCCGTAGGGCATACTTCTGCACACTTACCGCAGTTAACACATTTTTCATAATCAATCACAGCCAGATTATCCTTCATTTCTATTGCATCTACAGGACATTCCTTAGCACAAAGACTGCAGCCAATACATCCAACCTCACAGATTCTGCGGACAATTTTCCCGCTATTATGTGAGGAACATCTAATATGTGTTTTTGCAGTTAATGGGGCCAGTAGTAGTACATTACGCGGGCATTCTTCTACACACTTACCACAACCAGTGCACTTATCATAATTTATTTGAGGCAGACCATTTTCGCTCATTTCAATTGCATCAAAAGGGCAGACAGCCTCACAATCTCCAAAACCCAGGCAGCTGTACTGACATTCTTTTTCGCCACCATTAACAGCATTTGCTGCTTTACAGGTTTTAATCCCCTGATACTTACCAGATTTTGTGGTTTCTTTGATTCCCCCACCACAAATTAATTCGGCAGCGACTTTATCCGAACTTTCTGCTTCTGCTCCTATAATATCTGCAATATCAGTTGCTACTTTATCTCCACCTACAGGACAGCCACCGACAGGGGCCTCTCCATTAACAACAGCCTCTGCAAAAGCCTCACAACCTGCATAACCACAGGCTCCACAGTTAGCACCTGGGAGAGCATCCTCAACTTTGCCAACCCTGGGATCCTGCTCTACTTTAAAATGTTCTGAAGCAAAACCAAGAACGGCAGCCAATAAAGCCGCTATCCCTCCCATACTAATTAAAGAATATACATATGTTGGATTCATTTAATTTACTTCCACCTCCACTACATTGAGATGAGCCCGGAAAAGCCCATAAAAGCCATAGCCATAATACCTGCGATAATCAATGTAACTGGCACACCTTTTAATACTCCCGGCACATCGCCAAATTCTAATTTTTCTCTCAATCCTGCCATTAATACAATTGCCAGAGTAAAACCAACACCAGCACCAAAACCAAAAACTACACTGGCAATAAAACTATAGCCATTAAGTGGAATCAGTAAAGCCAGACCTAAGATTGCACAGTTAGTTGTAATTAAAGGCAGGAAAATACCTAATGCTTTATATAAAACCGGACTTGTCTTTTTAATAAACATTTCTACAAATTGTACTAAAGAAGCAATTACAATAATAAATGATACATACTGCAAAAATGGTAAGTTTAATGCTTCCAGGATAAAGGTATTGATCAACCAGGTTGCAGCTGCAGTCAGGGTCATGACAAAAGTTGTAGCAAGCCCCATACTAAAAGCTGTTTCTACCTGTTTTGATACACCTAAAAATGGACAAATTCCTAAAAATCTGACTAAAATAAAGTTATTAATTAATACAGTACTGATAAATAATAATAATATCTGTGTAAATTCTTCCATTATTTACCCTCCCTGCTGATATAATTCATAATTCCAACCAATATTCCCAGTGTAATAAAAGCTCCAGCAGGTAATACCATAATAACCATTGGCCGGTACCATTCTCCTAAAAGCGTTAAACCAAAAATTGAACCCATACCAAAAAATTCTCTTATTGCCCCCAGTAAAACTAAAACCCAGGTAAAACCAAGACCCATACCTACTCCATCTGCAATCGCTCTTGGAGTAGAATGCTGAGAAGCAAAGGCTTCCTGGCGGCCCAAAATAAGACAGTTTACAACAATCAGGGGTACAAAAATACTCAGTGATTCTGCAATCCCTGGATAAAAAGCTTTTAAAAAATAATCAACAAAGGTTACAAAAGTAGCAATAATAAGTATGTAACTTGGTATTCTCACATTTGCTGGAATTAATTTTTTAATTAAAGAAATTACTATTTCCGAAGAAATAAGAACAAAAGATGTAGCTAAACCCATTGCTAAACCATTTTCAGTTGTATTGGTTACAGCCAGAGTAGGACACATACCAATAACCAGACGGATTATTGGGTTTTCAGCCCAGAGTCCATTTTTAAAATCAGAAAACATCTCTTTTAAATCTAAAGCCATTAGTTTCCACCTCCATAAGCAGAAGTAACCTTATCTAATCCAGCTTCAATAATCTCAGTAACACTTTCGGAAGAAATAGTTGCCCCTGCAATAGCCTGAACCTGCATTTCTTTAGAAGGAGGAGTTTTTACAACATTATAGTTTCCAAAAGGTTTATTATTAAAATTGGATTTATATTCTTTACCAGTAATTCTTGCACCCAGACCTGGTGTTTCCTGGTGATTTAAAATACTGATTTTATAAATTTGATTCTTTTCTAAATTGACGCCAATCATAACCTCAATTAAACCATTATAACCACCACCGGTGCTTGTAAAAGCAACACCGATACGATTACCATTAGTATCATAACCTTCATAAAATAGATTACCATTTTTTTCTATTCTCTTTACTTCCACTACACCTGGTAATACCTTATTAATTGCCTGTTTTTGTTTTTTAGCTTGATTGGCCTGAATATAAGGTGTAGTCCACTGATAGACAAAAGTCAAAAGTAAGGCTGATATTATCCCAATTGTAGCTAAGGTTATAATCATTGCTTTTTTACTGTTCTTTTCCATTTATTTCACCTCTCCCAGACTACGAGGTCTTGTATATCTGTTAATTAAGGGTACCGCTGTGTTCATCAACAAAATACTGTACATTACCCCTTCTGGATATCCACCCCAGAGTCTGATTATCACAACTAAAAGCCCAGCTCCGATTCCAAAAATCCAGCGACCGGCTTTAGTGGTTGGACTGGAAACCATATCAGTAGCCATAAATAAAGCTCCCAACATTAGCCCACCTGCAAAAAGATGAAATATTGGATCTGAACCAAAAGCAAAGGTACCTAAAAATACTGTTCCCACCATTGCCAGAGGTATTCTCCAGTTGACATAACCTTTGTATAAAAGATAGGCAAAACCCAATAAAAGTGCTAAAGCTGATGTTTCTCCTAAAGAACCACCGATCTGACCTACAAAAAGATTCCAGGTGTCAGTTGCAATCCCATCCATCTTCATCTGACTTAAAGGTGTTGCAGAAGAAACTCCATCCACAGTCCAGGTAGTCATTAAAACCGGGTAAGATGCTGTTAGAAACGCCCGCCCAACTAAAGCGGGATTGAATGGATTTTGACCGATTCCACCAAAAACCTGTTTTCCCAGTCCAATAGCTACTACTGCTCCAAAAAAAGCAGTCCAGAGTGGAATCGATGGTGGAAGTGTAAGTGCCAGAAGCAGTCCTGTAACAACTGCACTTCCATCTTTAATCATAATTTTTTTGTTTCTGATTTTTTGAAATATGTATTCTGTTAAAACCGCACCAGCAACAGCTGTCAGAACCACCGAAATTGCTCTTGCCTGAAAGAAATAAACAGCAGCAAAAACTGCTGGCAGCAGAGCAATTACAACTGACCACATTATTTTTTGGACTGAATCCCGGGATCTGACATGTGGTGAGGATGTTACAATTAATTCGTTATTCATTATTGATTATCCTCCTTAATTCTCTTCTCTCTTTTTTGCCATAACCTGGGCTTTACTAAGCCGCAGATGATGAACTAGAGGTATTTTAGCCGGACAGACAAATGAACAGGAACCACATTCAACACAGCTTAATACCTGCCATTCTTCTAATTCCTCGACCATCTCATTTTTCGCATAATTTGCCAGCTGAGTCGGCATTAAAAACATAGGACAGGCATCAACACAACGAGCACAGTTAATACAGGGAGAAGGTTCATAATCCTCGACTTCATCTTCAACTAAAACCAGAATACCAGATGTTCCCTTAACCCCCGGGATATTGAGCGATTTTTGCGCCTTACCCATCATTGGTCCACCGGTGATAACCTTTGCTGCATTTTCTTTTAAACCACCAGATTCTTCAACCAGATCACCAATATTAGTACCTATTCGATAAATTAAATTTTGGGGAGAATTTATTCCTCTACCTGTAATTGAAATCGATCTTTCATAGAGAGGTTTTCCATCTCTAATTGCATCTGCAACTGCAGCTGCTGTCGAGGTATTGTTGACCACTACTCCTACATCAAGCGGTAAACCCCCAGCAGGAACTTCTCGTCCCAGAATAGCCTCAATCAACATTTTTTCTCCACCCTGTGGATACTTTGTTTCTAAAACCTTAACTTCAATATTTTTATCATCCTTAACTGCATCCTGCATACTTTCAATTGCTTCGGGCTTATTTTCTTCAATCCCAATAAAACCACCTGGTGCATCTGCAGCTTTCATTAAAGCTTTTAAACCAAAAACAATACTCTTTGGTCTTTCCACCATTACCCTGTGGTCAACTGTTAGATAAGGCTCACACTCTGCTCCATTCAAAATTACATAATCAACACTTTTGTCATCAGGAATAGAAACCTTAACATGGGTGGGAAACATCGCTCCCCCCATACCTACTATTCCTGCCTCTCTGATAATTTTTCTAATTTCTCCGGCATCCAGGTTATCTAAATTATCATGTTTTTCTAAACCAGAATTAAGTCTATCCTCTTCTGCTGACTCAATGACTACTGCATCAACAATATTTCCACCTGGATCTGTTACTTTTCTGATTTCCTTAACAGTTCCAGAGACTGAAGCATGAATAGGTGCACAGACAAAACTATCTCCATCTGCAATCTTCTGACCCATATCAACCTGATCACCTTTTTTTACCAGAACTTTTAAAGGTGCTCCAATATGTTGTTTTAGAGGAATAATTACTTCCTCAGGACGTTTCGCATTTTTTAAGGGTTTATCCTTTGTTAATTCCTTATTATACTCAGGATGTATACCCTGTTTAAAAGTCAAAGCTTTCACTATACAATTTCACCCCTTATACATATTTTCTAATAAAATTTATAATTGAAATATTTACTGCAAACTAAATTTAGAACCCAAACCATAAATTATTATATACTAATTGTTAAACAAGAACAACAGTATTTTGAGATAAAGATTTTATTCACGAATGACTATGAATCCAGGATAACCTTCTGCTTCCAGATTTTGAGCGGCTGCTTCCGCATCATCTCTAGTTTCATAACCAGTTACCTGAACCTGATGTGGACTGGAATCAGTAACTACAACTTGATATCCTAATTCTTCTACATCATTTTTAACTGAAAGTGCATTGTTATAATTAGAAAAAGCTCCAATTTGAACTCCAAAACCACCGGCTATTTCATTTTCCTGAGAAGAAGTTTCATTTTCTCCTGTTGGCTGACCACTTTGATCCTGATTAGAATTAGCTGTTCCTTCTGTTAACTCCTGAGTATTCTGGTCAGGAGCAATATTTAACTCTTCTTCTGTTGGTGCAGTTAAATTATTTTCAGTATTATTAACTTTTTCAGGTTCTGGAGTTTGCTCATCATTTTGCGGCAGCTCCTGGCTTATATTTGGAGTGTTTTGTTCCTGCTCAGCAATTTCGGTAGAATTATCTTCTACCAGAAACGAAATCAACCAGCTCCCCATTAAATAGCCAATGAATAAAGCAGCTATCGACATAAAAATAACTACAACAACCAAAGAAAAACCATTTTCATTTTTATTCATTTTCTCCACCTCTAATCATTTTTGACATAAATTCGATCCCTGCTTCAAAAACTGTATTAAACGACCCAGCCGCGATTATTAAATCCTCAGCTTCAGCATTTGCTAAAGCTTTACTGCTGGCCTCTGCTACACCACTAAAACTCTGGTATTCATAACCTCTTGCCTTTACTGTCTCAACTAAGTTGTTTAGCGAAATTGTTCTAAAAGAATTGTTTTCAGCCAGATAAAATTTTATCCGTGATTTAAAAGCGTTCAGTTCGCCTAAAATAGCATTTAAATCTTTGTCCTTCAAAATTGAAAAAACTAAGTGCAAATTTTTAAATTCACCAGAAGAGTTTTTAATATTTTTAGCAAGTTCGTTAAAAGCTGCCGGATTATGGGCTCCATCAAGAAGAATCAGCGGTTTTTCGCATATTTTTTCCATTCTTCCCGGCCAGTAAATATCTGTAAGAGCAGCTCTAATATCTTTTTCTTTTAAAGGAAATTCTGCTGCCAGTTCTTCCACCGATCTCAGGGCGAGAGCTGCATTTACAGCCTGATGTTGGCCTAAAAGGGATAGTTTATATTTAACTTCTTTTTTCCCCTGCTTTTTTAAAATGAAATAATTATTATGCAAATTACCATTTGCTTTAATTAATTGATATTCCTTTTTTAAATCCATAAATTTTGAGTTTTTAGCTGCCGCTTTATCCCGAATTACCTTAATAGCTTCTCTTTGTTCTGCAGATGTAAGCACCTTAGAATTCTGTTTGATAATCCCAGCTTTTTCAGCAGCTATTTCAGCAGCAGTATTACCCAAAAATTGTCTGTGTTCTAAGCTGATATTAGTTATTATTGATAAAAGAGGTTTTTTGATAACATTTGTGGCATCTAATCTGCCGCCAAGACCGGTTTCTAAAATTACGATATCCGGCTCATGCTGTTTAAAATATTTAAAAGCAATAGCTGTTACTACTTCGAAAAAGCTGGGTTCTGCATAGTTTTCAGACTTTAATTTTTCAGCTGCTGCTTCAACTTCTTTAACTATTTCAGCCAGTTCATAAGTCGAACAGGCCCTGCCATTAATTTTGATCCTTTCATTAAAATGAAAATAGTGAGGTGAACTATAAAGAGCAGTTTTATATCCCGCCTCCCTATAAATACGCTCCAGGATAGCTGCGGTTGACCCTTTGCCATTTGTACCTGCTAGATGAATTATCTTTAAATTTTGATGTGGATTGTCCAAATAATGAAGCAGCCTTTTGATTCTGGCAAGTCCCGGCTTGTATCCGGCCGCAGTCCCAAACAACGATAACGAATTTATATATTTAAATGGATCCATTTTTGCCTCCAGTTCTAAATTTGCATTAGTGAGTATAAATAAGTTAAAATATATTAAGGCACTAATATTATTATACACAAAAACTAAGAAAAGAACAAAATAATATATTAATTTATGGGGGAGATTATATGTCATTACTGGAAGTCTCAATATTCTCATTGTTTACAGCTCAATTCTTAAAGATCTTTTTTATCAGGCCAATGAATTTTTATACATTTTTTACTTCTGGAGGAATGCCCAGCTCTCATTCTTCTTTTGTTTCTGCTTTAGCCATTACAGTTGGTTTGAAGTACGGGTTCGGCTCTGATTTATTTGCAATTGTAACTGTTTTTTCTCTAATTGTTACTTATGATGCAAGTGGAGTTCGTCGAGCTGTAGGTCAGCAGGCCAATGTTTTAAATAATCTTATTAAACATCTGGAAGGTAAAAATTTTGCTAATGATAAGCAGTTAATTAAAGATGATTTAAAAGAATTAATTGGACATACTCCCTTTGAAGTATTTGCCGGTGTTCTGCTGGGAGCTTTAATTGCTCTAATTAACTGGTATTTTATTTAAATTGTTGCTGACAGACTGCAAATATTATGATATATCTTTAACCATAAATATTTTTATAAAAGCTCAAATAAACAAAAATCCGTCCAATAGACCACAATAATGTGATCTACTCTGGACGGATTTTATCATTTACTCAACCCTTAATTCATATTTATTTTTAATTTAAGTTAGTCAATTTTATTTTAAAGCAGCTTCAATTTTTTCTACAACTTTTTCTGCTTTAAATCCTAACTCTTCTCCAACTTCCTGACCTTTACCACTTAAACCAAAGCGGTCAAGTCCAATAACTAATCCATCTCTACCAACAAGCCTGTACCAGCCGTCTGTTACTCCAGCTTCGATAGCAACTCTTAATTTAACTTCAGGTAGATCATGTTCGGCTGCATATTTTTCCAGTTTTCTTCTTTCTGGAACTGACATAACAGCAGCTTTAATACCCTTTTCTGCTAATAACTTTGCACTCTCTTCAGCCAGATTAACTTCACTGCCGCTGGCAAAAATAATTGTATCAGCATTTTCAGGATCAGAAACGAAATAACCACCGTTATTATATTTATCCAGTCCCTGATATTTTTCGATATGCTCTAAATTCTGTCTGGTTAAAATTAATGCTGTCGGCTGATCAGTTGTTTCCAGAGCCTCAACCCAGGCAGCTTTAGCTTCTTCTTCATCTCCAGGTCTTAAAACTTTAAGTCCTGGAATAATTCTTAAAGCTTCAACATGTTCTACTGGCTGGTGAGTTGGTCCATCTTCACCAACAAAAATAGAATCATGGGTAAAGACATAAATTACAGGTTCTTTCATGATAGCGGCCAGCCTAATTGAAGGACGCATATAGTCAGAAAAGACTAAGAAAGTTGCTGCAAAAGGCCTTAGACCCTGATGTAGGGATAAACCATTTGTAATAGCTCCCATTGCATGTTCTCTGACTCCAAAACGGAAGTTGCGGCCAGAGTAATCTCCTTTTTGAACTTCTCCATACTCTCCATTGTAGGTTTTAGTTGAAGGTGCAAGGTCTGCTGATCCACCTACTAAATATGGTACAAGTTCAAAAGCTTTAGATAAAGCTGCTCCTGCTGATTTTCTACTTGCTATAGGAGCCTCAATTTCTAAGTTCATAATTTCTTCTTTTAAGTCTACCGGAAGTTTTAATTCCATTGCCTGATCCCATTCTTTTTTTAGTTCTGGATTTTCTTTAGCCCAGGTATCAAATTCTTTTTCCCATTCCAATCTCTGATCCTGCATCTCAGCAGCCTGAGCCCGGAAAAATTCTTTTACTTGATCGGAAACATAAAACTTCTCATCTACTGGTAAACCAAATTTTTCTTTTAAACCTCTAATTTCATCTTCTCCTAGAGGTGCCCCGTGAGCATCAGCTGTATCCTGCTTGTTTGGTGCTCCTAAAGCAATATGAGTTTTGGCCATAATTACTGTGGGTCTATCTTTATCGGATTTAGCCTGGTCTATCGCTTCTCTTACTTTTTCAATATTATGTCCATCTACATTTTCTATTACCTGCCAGCCAAATGCTTTAAAGCGATCGGCTACAGATTCTGTAAAGGCTAAGTTAGTATTTCCTGCAATAGAAATATTGTTATCATCATAAATAGCGATTAACTTATCAAGGCCTAAATGGCCTGCCAGTGATGCTGCTTCTGATGTTATACCTTCCATCATACAGCCATCACCCATAATAGTATAGGTGTAATGGTCTACAATATTGTGTGTTTCTGTATTATATTTTTCTGCTAACATTTTTTCTGCCAGTGCCATACCAACAGCATTTCCAAAACCCTGTCCTAAAGGTCCTGTTGTGGTTTCTACTCCGTCGGTATCTCCCTTTTCTGGATGGCCTGGTGTATTAGAATGAAGCTGTCTAAACTCCTTAAGATCATCCATAGAAATGTCATATCCTTTTAAATGTAAAAATGAGTATAAAAATGCTGAACCATGTCCTGCTGACAGTACAAAGCGATCTCTATTAGGCCAGTCTGATTTTGATGCATCTAAATTCATTACCTCTCCGAATAATAATGCTCCAATATCAGCACAGCCGATTGGCATTCCTGGATGACCCGAATTTGCCTTTTCGACAATGTCTGCAGCTAAACCTCTTACTGTATTTGCAACTTTTTTTAGCAAAATTTATCCCTCCCAGAATTAAATAAAGTTTTCTCAATTATTATTTTATATGTTAAGTGGACAAATGTCCAGTCAGACAACTAAATAATTTTAATTGATGTTGATTAATTTACTGATAGTTAAAGAGAGTTAATTTAAAACTTAAATTAACTCTATGAACTATTTAGCTTGCTCTGCTTCCGTTTTTGATGGTTATTGTAAACTGAAGCCAGATAAATACCACCCAGAATAAAAGCTCCCCCAAAAATTGTTGTTAGTCGAACAGCCTCATTTAACAGCAGCCAGGCCAAAAATGTAGTTATAATAGGTTCGCCCAGAATCGAAAGTGAAACAATTGAAGTTGATAAATACCGCACTGCAAAATTAAGTATCGAATGTCCAATTAAGGTTGGACCAATTGCCAGAGCTAAAAAGATTAGATAGTTATTAAGACCATAACCGCTAAAGGGTAGATCAAAAAAATAAACTCCTATTCCTAAAAATAAGGCGGCATAACTGTATAAAATATATAAATAAGGGAAATAGTCAAGCTTTTTGCGTACTCCTCTGCCTATAAATAAATAAGAAGAAGCAAATAAAGCCGCTGACAGGGCCAGAAAATTACCAAACAGTTTATCTCCCAGCTGATAAAAATCTCCAATACTGATAATTGAACTTCCAATTAAAGCCATAATGATTCCGATAACTGCCCCTTCTTTTAAATCCTCTCTGGCAAATAAATACTCTAAAATAATTGTAAATAGCGGCTGCATTGCTACAAAAATAACCGAATTAGAAATATCGGTATATTGAATTGAACTGATCCATAATATAAAATGAACTGCCAAGAGAAAACCGACCACTATTGGTCGGTAATCTAAAAAATAGCGAAGCTTGCCCCTATGTTTATAAAAGAAATAGGGGCTGAGAAGCAGCACTGTTAAAATCATTCTATAAAAAGCAGTTATCAGAGGTGGTGCAGTGGCTATTTTAATCAGTATTCCAGAAAGCGATAAAAAGAAAATTCCTACTGCAAGCAGTATATATATTTTTTTCTTGTCATCCATCTATTACACCTGCTTTTTAAAATTCTACTTCCTGAGATAAATTACTTTCTTCTAAAATGATTAGCTGATCATAATGTTTAAATTCTACCTTTTTACCTGATAATAACATATATTTTGCTTTATTTTCTTTAATTGTGATCTCAATCTGACTTCCTTTAAAACGCAGTCTGAACTGGTATTTATCCCAGCCATCAGGTAAATGAGGATGAAAATACAACTTATTATTAAACATTCTCATTCCGGCAAAACCCTGAACCAGGGCCAGCCAGGTACCACCCATACAGGCTGTATGAACACCCTGATAAACATTTTCGTTAAAATCATCTAAATCGAGTCTTGCTGTCTGCATAAAATAATTATAAGCCTGATTCTTATAGCCAATTTCCGAAGCCAGAATACTATAAATAGCCGGAGACAAGGAAGAATCATGAGTAGTTTTTGGTTCATAATAGTCATAATTTCTAATTTTTAAATCTCTACCAAACTGATCTCCTAACTGCAGCATTAACAACATAACATCAGCCTGTTTTATAACCTGATAGCGCCAGATTATAAGGGGATGCCAGTTTTTAACTAAAGGCAGTTCAGCTTCCGGTATATTATCTACTTCAATTGGGTTTTTATAGAGAAATGAATCATCCTGAGGAGTTATTTCTAATTCCTCATTATATGGTAAATAAATATCTTCTGCAACTTCACGCATCCTATCAATTTCGTTGTTAGTTAAATTAATTCTTTCAGCAACTCTCTTATATTTTTCCGGTGATTTATCCTTAATGATCTCAGCCATTTTAATAGCAGTATCTAAGTTAAACTTTGCCATATAATTTGTATAAGCATTATTGTTTACGCCAGGTTTATATTCGTCAGGACCACAAACTTCATTAAAACAAAATTTATTATCATACATAGGAATATAACTGCCCAGACTAAGCCACATTCTGGCAGTCTCAATTAATATTTCCAGTCCATAATTTTCCATAAATTCCTGATCTCTACTAACCTGATAATACAAATTAACTGCATAAGCAATGTCAGCATTGATATGATATTGAACAGTAGAACCCATAAAAAAACCAGAAGCCTCTTCTCCATTTATTGTCCGCCAGGGATATAATGCTCCCTCAAGTCTCATCCGAGCAGCATTTTCCTTTGCTTTATTCAGTGTATTATAACGATAAAGCAGTAAATTCCTTGCTACCTCAGGTCGTTGAAAAGCAAAAAACGGAAGAATATAACTCTCCGTATCCCAGAAATAGTGACCTTCATAATATTCTCCACTAATCCCTTTAGCTGCAACACTTGTCTGGCCGTCTTTTCCGGCCGCCTGCAGAATATGAAAAGCATTAAATCTAAATGCCTGCTGTAGAACTTCTGCACCTTCAATCTTTACATCGACATCCTGCCAGTAACCAGACATGAACTCTGCCTGTTCTTCTACTAAATTTTCAAAACCGGTAATTGAAGCCCTGGCTGCTGAAGCTCGAGCAGCACTCAGAGGATTTTCTGCTTCTTCCTTACAGTGATTTATACCAACAATTTTATCAATTGTATATTTTTCACCTTCCACAGCATTAATCTCAAAAATCCAGTCAATTCGATTATCTGAAGATCTTTTATTAACTTCACAATTATCTTTTGAATATTCATCTAATAAATGCTCCACTACATAGGCAACCTTAAAATCACTAGTTTTAACTTTATGTAATAGATGACCCGTATTAGTGTCTATTTCGCTTTCAATGACCTCTAAAGCTCTCTTTTCTCTGAGATGATGATGATTTCTTACATCTCCATTTACAGCAGAATTAACACTAATTTTACCGGAAAAATTAATCGCCTTAAACTGATATCTTATTGCTCCAATATGTTCACGACTTAATGAAATCAAACGGGTGATTTTTATTTCTATTTTTCTTCCCTGTCGATCTTCCCAAATTATCTTACGGCGCAGAACTCCCTGTTTCAGATCAAGTTCTCGTTTATAATCATGAATTTGACCTTTTAATAAATTTAATTTTTCTTCATTAATATATAAATTTATTTCGCTCCAATCCGCAAGATTAACAATAGTCTGCCCCTTTTGTGGAAGGTTTGGAGCTTCTTCACCATAAATTATTTCTTCTGAAGCATAGACCCCATTAATATAAAAACCTGGAGTTGTAGTATCTTCACTGCCGGGATAATCTTCTTCAATAGTCCCTCTTAATCCCATATAGCCATTTCCCAAAGCAAATATGGCCTCATTATGATGATTGGTATTAATTAAAAATTCCTGTTCAGTAATTTTCCACGGCTGATAAGGATAAAGTGCTTCCTTATCAAGCTTTTTTGCGTGATATTTTCTCACAAAAATACCTCCCTAATTTCATTACTCATTACTCTTTAACATTAAAGAATAAATTTCAATATTGATTTCTTTAACATTTATACCTGTATTATTTTCTAAATGTTCCTTTAATAATTTCTTAAATTTATTAATATATTCTGGTATAATTAGTCCATAATTTACTTCTAACGCAAGATTCAAGAATAATTGATTGTTAATTTCATCTACTTTTACCTTTTTGTAATCGGTAATCTCATCAAATTGATCAATTAAATATCTAGTTAAATCAACCAGAACCCGATTACTGATACTTAGGTTTCCAAAAAAACTAAATCTGGGTCTGACGATACTTTTTTCATGTCTGATAGTTTTATTATCCTTTTTAAAAAAAAGATCTAATGAATGCAGCAAATAACCGGAAAAATCTTTTTCAACCTCAATAGTGGGTACCGGAATTACATGTTTACCTTCATTGTTTCTAACTGAAAGCGCTTTTTCTATCTCCTCAGAGGATGAAATATCCTCAATATTAATATATTGATCAATCCCCCCCAGCTCCAGTCTTTCATTAATTCGCTCTACCATTCCAAGCGAGGTACCTAAAATCAATATTTTATCTTCATCAATTTTCTTTATGCATCCTTTAACTTCTTTGGTCTGTTTTTCATCAAAAAACAGGGCTCTTCTAATGGCCCCCATTTTACTTTCTTCCCTTTTGGCAGAACTTCCAGCCATAATTTTACCAGCATATATTAAAAGACCATCATCAACTATTAATGGAATCTGATACTTATTTGCCAGCAAAACAGCCCGGTGACTTTTACCTGTTCCACTGGGTCCAACAAGAGCATATACTTTCATAATTTAAAAAATACCTTCTTTCCTTAAAATATATAATCGACTTTAGGT
>Ga0182234_10199_pt1 | contig 20366 bp, 16 predicted proteins | sample hydfratesGB_TM_A_FD_145595 | JGI IMG/M metagenome (GOLD analysis project Ga0182234, IMG submission 145595) | Subsurface microbial communities from deep shales in Ohio, USA - hydraulic fracturing test GB_TM_A | ecosystem: Environmental > Aquatic > Deep subsurface > Shale gas/oil reservoir >...
AATATATATAGGATCTATTTTGGTTTTTAAGAATAAAAATAAAGCTATTGCTGCAATTATTCCACTAAAAATATCTTTAGTCATTATCACGGGATTTAATACGGAAATAAAAGTTATAGAAATTAAGATTATTGTTCCGTATTTTAGGGCTTGAGTAACTCTCTTTTTATCTATTTTTAGTTTATGAATTATATATCTTGCTAAAAAGAATAAAAGTATCGGTGGAATTATGAGAAAAAGGTTGTTTAAAAATGCACCAAAAAAGCCATATTTTAAATACCCAACATATGTTGCAACATTCACTGCTACAGGTCCTGGAGTCATTTGTGCGATAGAGATAGCCTCTTGAAGAGCTTTTTCGGTTAATAACTCATTATCCAATATCTGTTGCTTTATTATTCCAAGGGATGCCCAACCACCTCCAAAAGAGATGAATCCCAATTTGAAGAAAATAAAGATCATTTTAATCATTTTTATCATAACCTTTGTTTGTCAAATAGAAGAAAAGTATTGATAAGAAGAATATTAATATGGTGAAATCAGAATAAAAAAAGATGGCTATTATTGCGAGAACTATAACTAAAATATTGTAAAATTTAAACTTTGTACCCTTTATAATTTGTATTAATAGACCTGCAATCATGCCTATTAAAGAGGCATAAGCCCCTTTTATAAACCCTGAAACATAAGGGTTATCTGAATATTGTTTTAGAATAGAGGATATTAAAACTATACTGAAAAAAGGCGGGGTAAGAACGGCTATAGAAGAAACAATAGCTCCTTTGACTCCGTTTATTTGCTTACCGGAAAGCCAAGCCAAATTAAAAGCGATTGGCCCTGGTAAAGATTGGGCCAGCACTAATATTTTTTCAAATTGGTCTTTTTCTAATAAATTAGAAGAAGAGAGGCTTTTCATCATGACAGGAACCATAGCATATCCGCCACCAAGTGTTAAAGCAGATATTCTAAAGAATATAAAAAATAACTTTAGCAACTATTTTAACTCCTCTTCTTTTTTCTTTTCATTGTTTCAAACCCTTCTCCGTAGACACCCATAGAATTAGAAATGGATGTAAATGCTTTTTCATCAGTTTCGTGAACTATTCCAAGAACCCAAGGAATTTCATTTTTTCTTACTATTACCATTACAATATTTTTTTCTTTATTAGTGTACCATCCCTTCCCATTCAGAATAGTTACACCACGTCTTAATTCTTTTCCCAATCTTTCTGATATTTTATCATATTCATCTGAAATAATGAATATTTGTGCTGATTGCTTTCTACCTTCGATCACCATATCTATAGAATAAGCAGCTATAGCCATTGCGACAAAGCCGTAAATAATAGTCTCCAGTGATTGAAAAACTATATAGGAACTACCTATTATAACAACATCCATCATAAAAAGTAATCTACCTGGAGCTATATCTCTAAATTTTGTTATTATAAGAGCTATTAAGTCCGTTCCCCCAGAACTGGCCCCTTGATAAAAGAAGATACCAACCCCAGCACCAGCTAAAAATCCCCCAAGGACGGTAGCCATGAAAGCATCGTTTACAAGAGGTTCTGTTATTAAAGATTGAAACAATAGCATCGCTCCAGAAGAAAGAAATATTCCGTAAATAGTTTTTATACCAAAGTGTGCACCAATTAATCTTATGGCAATTAGAATCAACACTGCGTTTGATACAGCAAGGGTTACACCAACAGGAATACCCATTGAATAATAAAGAATAGTGCCAATACCACTGAATCCTCCACCAACTATTTTAGAAGGTATAAGAAAAGCAGTCCATCCCAAAGAATTGATAATTATTCCAACGGTAATTAAAAAATAAGATTTTATGGTTTTGAAAGTCAAGGTTAGCCTCCTTTTTATATTAATTTTAGATATAACTATAATAAGAGAATATAATTAAGTATTAGTTATTATTAAATGTTGTTTATATTACGAGTTTAAAATGTAATAACTCCTTTTTTTAATATTCAAAAATATACTATAATATATAATATGTAAGAGATAAATAAAGATTTAAGGAGGTTTTTTTATGATACCAACGCCACATATTGAAGTAGACAAAAAGGGAGTTATTGCTGATACAGTTATAATGCCAGGCGATCCTTTGAGGGCAAAATTTATAGCCGAAAATTTTTTAGAAGATCCAAAATTATTCAACAAAGTAAGAAACATGTTTGGATATACTGGCACTTACAAAGGTAAAAAAATTAGTGTCATGGGGAGCGGAATGGGAATGCCAAGTATTGGCATTTATTCTTATGAACTTTTTAAATTTTACGATGTAAAAAACATAGTTAGAGTAGGTTCTTGTGGGGCTTACACAGATGACGTTAAACTTTACGATGTTATTTTAGCTGAAGCTGCTTACAGTGAATCTTCTTTTGCAGAAGCAATGGCAGGTATAAAAGAAGATACTTTGAAACCATCTGTTGAATTAAACAAAAAGTTGGAAGAAGCTGCAAAATCTTTAAATATAGATATAACAAAAGGGACAATTCATAGTTCTGACGTTTTCTATAGAGTTAATTCTGATGATTATAAGAAGATATATAAAGAACACAATGCATTGGCTGTAGAGATGGAATCTTTTGCATTATTTGCAAATGCACAAGTTACAGGAAAAAGTGCTGCTTGTCTTTTAACTGTTTCAGACTCTCTTGTTACTAAAGAAGCTACAACAAGCGAAGAAAGAATGAAATCATTCACAAATATGATGAAAATTGCATTAGAAATGGCTGAATAAATAAAAATTACAAAAAATAAATAAAAGTTATAAGCAATTAGGTGCTTGGTTTCTGAACTTAAAAGAAGCCAAGCATCTCTTTTTAAAATATAGTAAGTTTTAAATTGTTTTTATATTAACTTATATAAATACTAATATGTTCATGATATAATAAAATGATAAATCAGATAAATTTAGGAGGGATATGATGAAGGTTTCAGTTACATATAAAATACCTGAAAAAGGAATTGAATTTTTGAAGAAAAATTATGATGTATGGGTTAATACAGAAGAGAGAAATTTGTCCAAAGAAGAATTAAAAAAAGTCGCTTCTGAGTCCGATGCCATGATTACTTTGCTCAGTGACAAAATAGATGAAGAAGTAATCGAAGTTGGAAAAGGTAAACTGAAAATAATTTCTAATTATGCTGTTGGTTATAACAACATAGATGTAAAAAGTGCCAGCAAAAACGGAATAGTTGTTACCAACACACCAGATGTGTTGACTGAAACTACTGCCGACCTTGCTTGGGCATTGATGATGTCAGCTGCAAGAAGAATTGTTGAAGCGGATAAATTTGTAAGAGAAGGAAATTTTGTCGGTTGGAAACCAGAATTGCTTATGGGACAGGATATATTTGGTAAAACATTGGGAGTTATAGGCCTTGGCCGAATAGGGCTCGCAGTTGCTAAAAGGGCAAAAGGTTTTAACATGAAAGTTTTATACAATAAAAGAACTCCCTTATCAAAAGAAAAGGAAGAAGAGTATGGAATTAGATATGCTGAAATAGACGAGATTTTAGAAAATTCTGATTTTGTATCTTTAAATGTACCGCTTACTCCTGAAACAGATCACTTGCTCAACAAAGAGAATTTAGACAAGATGAAAAGTAACTCTGTATTGGTCAACACATCAAGAGGTAAAGTCATAGACGAAGCTTACTTAGCAGAGAAGTTGGAAAAGAAAGAAATCGCTGCTGCTGGTTTGGATGTATTTGAGTTTGAACCAGAAGTCAATGAAAAGCTTCTAAAATTGGACAATGTTGTAGTGGCTCCTCATATTGGTAGTGCAACAAAAGAAACAAGAGATGAGATGTCTATGATGGTTGCAAAAGATATAGATGCCGTTTTATCTGGAAAAGAAGCTAAAAATGTTGTAAAAGGTTGAGGGGGAAGAGCTATTTTAGAATTTAAAAATATTGATGAGTTAAAGTTATCAAAAATAGCAAAAGCTCTTTCAGATAATCTTGAAAATGGGCATGTCATTTTATTATACGGAGATCTTGGAACAGGAAAAACAACTTTTTCAAAATATTTTATAGGCAGCAGGGTAAAAAACTCAACAGTAACTTCTCCAACTTTTGCAATTGAAAACATTTATGGTGAAAACCCCAGAATACATCATATTGACTTATACAGAATACAGGATCCTTACGAAATCGAATATATTGACCTTTTCTCGGATAAAAATGATATATATTTAATTGAATGGGCCGATTATTTGGATTATTTAAAACCAGATAAAAATATTGAAATATGGATAGATTATTCTAAAGCCGATATTACCAAAAGAGATTTAAAGATTAAAATAAATGATGAAATCGATATATACGATTCGATAACCCAGGAGGTAGAAGGATGAAAATAGGAATTTTTGGATTGCCCATGAGTGGAAAAACCACTATTTTTTCTCTGCTTACAGAGCAAGATTACGATCCAAGCTACAAATCAGATGCAGAAGAAAAAGTAGCTCTCGTAAAAGATGAAAGGATAACGAACCTTTCAAAGATGTACAATCCCAAAAAAACAACTTATGCAACCATAAATTTGGTGGATATACCAAGCTTTGATTCAAAAGCAGATGCAAAAGAAAAATCAAGAATACTCCAAATGATTCAGAATGTAGATGCAATGGTTTTGGTTTTAAGAGCTTTTGAGAATGAGCAAGTGCCGTTTCCAGAAGAAAACGAAACTCCCTTAAAACAGTTAAATACTTTGATTTCTGAAATGATTTTTAGAGATATTGAAGTTGTAGAAAATAGAATCGAAAGGTTAAACAATTCTATAAAGAAAAATAAGGCTTCAAAAGAAGAACAAAAAGAGTATGAGATCATAACGAAAATTAGCGAAGTTTTGAACGAAGAAAAGTTTGCCAAAGATGTAGAGCTTTCAGATGATGAGGAAAAATTAATATCTTCTTTATCTCTATTCACTTTAAAGCCAATGATAGTCGTTGTAAACGTAGATGAAGACCAATTTATGAACGATGATTATGACGGAAAAGAAGAAGTTCTTGATATAGTTAAGCGTTTAGATTTAGCTTATTTGGAAATTTCTGGAAAGATAGAAGCTGACATAAACGGATTAGATGAAGAAGAAAAGAAAGAATTTATGGAAGAGTTGAACATAAAAAGTCCTGGTATAGATAGGTTATCTAAAGTTGTTTACGACCATATAGGGCTAATTTCTTACTTTACCGTGGGAGAAGATGAAGTCCGAGCTTGGACAATAAAGAAAAACACAAATATGAAAGAAGCAGCAGGAGCCATTCATACTGCACTTTCTAAAAATTTTATAAAAGCTCAAGTTATGAAATACAAAGATTTGATTGAGTACAAGTCAGAACAAACTCTTAAGGATAAAGGGCTGGTAAAGTTGGCTGGAAAAGACGAAATTGTTGAAGATGGTGACATTTTAGAAATAAGGGCTAATCCATAATGTCAATCAACACCATTAACAATATTTTAAACGAAAAAGAGTTTGAAACACATAGACAAAAAATGAAAAATATGGTAAATAGAGCTAAAACTGTTTTAAAAAACCCCAAAACATTAAATGATAGAAAAATGTTTTGGGTTTTTAGGGTTTTGGGCAGAGACGCTGAAAGGAAAATAGTTAGAAAACACATAAATGATTTTCAGTTTCTTTTGATGCATATTTTAAAAAAACCTTCTGATAATAGGTTTAAAGATCTACAAAATTTTTATAAGCTAAAAGATGAAACCATTCAGACCTTGAAATTTATATTGTATCCACAAAAGTATCCGCCTGGAAATTACAACAAATATCTAAAAAAGTTTGGTGTAGAATTCTATGATTCAAAAGTGATACTGAAGAAATTTAAATTCAAAGATTACACAGATCTATATGCACTTATGAACTATGTTCCTTTAGACAAAAAGAGCCCTTTTATTCAAGAATTTTTAGACGAGATTTTGTCAATAGATGTTTTGGAAACCAAGAAGTCTTACTACAGAAAGCTAAAAGAAATTTTTGTAGCTTTTGATGATTACGAAAAACAGTTGCTGAATTTGCAATTGAAGAATATATCTTTTTACCATTATAAACTTATTAATAGTTCAAATCCTAAAGGAATAATCATTGACGGAAGTAATGTTATAAGATATGAAAATAGAAATAAGATAGATTTGTTATTGGATATGATGGATTCACTTTATGTCGACGAATTGGTGTTTTTCCCGGCAGTTATAGTTTTTGATAAAAACATCGAATACCATTTAGATTATGAAGATAGGGAAATATTAAAAAAGTTGTCTGAAAAGAAGAGAGTCTATTACAATTCTCCCGCTGACGAGCTTATAACCTATCTTTCTAATAAAATGGATTATTATATGATATCTAATGATAAATTTAGTGAGTACCAATTCGATAAAAACAAGTTATTCGATATACGGAGGTTTGTTAATGTATAAGATAAGTGATTATGACTATGATTTACCAAAAGAGATGATAGCCCAAACTCCGGCTGAACCAAGAGATGAGTGTAAATTGATGGTCTTAGACAAAAAAACAGGGGATACAGAGCATAAGATTTTTAAAGATGTGATAGATTATTTAGAACCAGGCGATGTTTTGGTTGTTAACAATACAAAAGACATCCCAGCAAGGATTTATGGTCAAAAAACAACTGGTGCAAAGGTTGAAATACTCTTGTTAGAAAAAACAGATGAGAAAAACAGTTGGAAATGTCTTGTTAAGCCAGGTGGAAAAATAAAAGTGAGTACAGAAATTCTCTTTTCTGAAAAGCTAACAGGTATTGTAACACACCATAATAACGACGGTTCAAGGATAATCGAATTTGTTGGTGAAGATATTTGGAACGAGATTAACAGAATTGGTGAAACACCTCTTCCACCTTATATAACGAAAAAAATAGATGATGACAGCAAATACCAAACGAAATATGCAAAAAAGGAGGGAGCTGTTGCAGCCCCAACCGCTGGATTACACTTTACAGAAGAGTTGCTTCAAAAGATAAGAGATAAGGGAATTCAAATAGAAGAAGTAACCTTGCACGTGGGGCTGGGGACTTTTAGGCCTATAGATGTAGAAGATATTAGAGATCATAAAATTCATGAAGAGTTTTACGAAGTGAAACAAGAAACTTATGAAAAAATAAAAAAAGCAAAAAAAGAAGGCAACAATATAGTAGCCGTAGGTACTACAGTTGTTAGGACTTTAGAATCAATAGCTCTTGATGATAAATTAATGGGGAAAACAGGGATTTACATTTATCCACCTTATAAATTTAAAATTGTGGATAAACTCATTACAAATTTTCATCTGCCAAAATCATCATTACTACTTCTTGTTTCAGCGTTTTCAGATAAAGAAATAATAATGAATTCGTATGAAGAAGCCAAAAAAGAGAATTACAGATTTTTTTCATTTGGAGATGCAATGTTATTAAAATAAAAGTGGGGGAAAAATGAGTTTGTGGGGTAGAGTGTTTCAAAAATACTATTTAACATGTCATGGATATTAACAGTGCCTGCAGCAGCGGTAGTCAGTTATGTCATGTTTTTAGTTTTCAACAGTTTTATTATATAATATAGAGATATTGACTTTTTATCTCAGAGGGAGATTTTTTTATGGAATATACAATTGTAAAAAAATTAAATCAAAATATAAATTTTACTGACTTCTTAATACTCATAGAAGGAAAATTTTATAGATTAAGAAGACTTGGCGATATTCATTATTTGGATATAGAACTTTTATCCAAACACGAAAATGAATTCAGAAAACTTAATTCATCAGGAATACTGTTTCCTGAAATTATAGATCTTAATAAAGAAGAACCAGAACTATACTATCCATATTTTCATGAAGGCAAAATAGATTTGAAAGAAGATATAACAGTTAGTTTTACTTCTTTTTTAATTAAAAATTTCGACAATTTTATACACAACATTAATTTTGCTCCAAACTGTATTGATTTGGAAGATTTTTATGTTGACGATAAAAAGAATTATTTTTATATTGCACCAATTTTTAAAAACCTCACAAAACAAAATATTTTTAATTTGAAAGACAATAATGAAGAAAGTTTGATTATAGTTCTTCAAAATATTTTTAATTATTTAAAAGATATGAATGTTGATAATAAATTAAAAGACTTTTTTACACATATCTCTTCAAAAAAAGTAGTTTGTGTATCTGACATGAATAAATACTTTGAAAGTTTTTTTGAATATAACAACGAGATTAATATAAGACAGCCATATTATATAGGTAGGTCCGATTTAATGGATAAAGTGGCCAAAGAGATTAAAAAAAAGTCTATGTCAAAATTCTTGATTTATGGTAAACAGAGAGTAGGTAAAACGAGTTTTATAAGAAATATTTCCAATAAATTGAAAACATTGGGAAATTTCACCATATTTAACGCTAGAACTCTTGATGATTTAGATAAAGAGCTTTCTAAATATGTTAATATAGATTCTAAGCAAAAAAGTGTTGAGCTTAGTATCCTCGAAAAAATTTATCAATTACAGGAAAGCGACAAAAAAAATATAGTCATAATTATTGACGACTACCAAGAAGTTCAAGAAGACTTTATCAATTTCATTGATTTGAGTTCTAAAGCCAATTTCTCTTTGAACTTCAATTTGGTCATAATTACACATGATGCTAATTTGAGAGAAAAAGATATTTTTGAGGAGTTTAATAAGATCAAAATAGATAAGTTTGGATTTTCAGAAGTTGAAGAAATGATTTCTTCTATGATGAGTAAAGAATTCGTTCAAAAAAATCAGTCTTTTATTGAAAATATATATCATTCTTCAGCAGGCTTACCAGGAAACATAGAAGAACTGATAAATGAATTGTATTTTAATGGATACATTTATTTTAAAAATGGTGAATGGTACGTGGATAGCGAGAATATGAAAATGACCAATTTCAACGACTTTGTAAGCCTCAAGCTGAAAAATATTAAAAAAGAAATAAAAAAAGATATATCCGAGCTTTCTTTGTTGGGAAATTCTTTCACATCTTCTGATATAAAAATTCTTTCAGCTATTACAGAAAAAAACTACGACTTAGAAGAAATATTGTCTACTAAAATAATTCAAAAAGAAAACAGCTATTACAGATTTTTCAACAGAGAATACTGGGAGCAGTTTCACAGTAAGTTCGATAAACAAGCCTTGGAAAAATACCATTGCCATTTATACGAAAAAACTTACAGCTTTCAGAAGAAAATCTGGCATCTTAGACAAGTTGGAAAAGAAAAGCAGATTGTTCATGATTATATCAAAAGGATAAAGGATGCTTACAACAACTGGTCAAATATAGACATAATCCAAAAATCATATGAAGAAATAGATAACATGGGAATAAAAAGTGACACAATTTTTATATACTTCATAAAATATTTGATCTTTTCTGGAAATTTCTCAAAAGCTAAAAAGTATCTGAAATATATAGATAAAAGATGGATGAACTATTATAGATTGAGAATTTTGGCAGAAGTAGAACCAGAAAAAACTATAGATGAAATAAATATTTTGTTGAAAGAAACCAAAAATCCTTTTGAAATTTTCTACTTAAAAATAATCAAGGGAAATATCCTTGTTAATTCAAAGAAAGAAGATTTTAAATCGGTAATGACTTTAAAGAACGAAATACAGGTTCTTTATGAAAAGTATAAAAATAACTTGGCATTTGTTGATTTGTACTTGTCTTTTGCAACAGATTATGGATATTATTTGCAATCCATAAACAGGAAAGAGTCTCAGATAAATAATAGTGAGGCACTTGCTATAGCAAAAAATTGGAATTTAAAAAAGCATATATTAAACATATCGCTTTTAATGGCTCATGATTATTTGGACAATTCTTATATGTATGAGAGCTTGACAGAAGAAGCAATTTCGCTTTCTAAGAGCTCAAACGATTTAAGCAAATTACCTGAAATATATATGAATAAAGCTTATATGCACTTATATAAAGGTAATATAGATGATTTCTTCATGAATATAAATGAATCCATAAAATACTCCAATATCTTGAACAACAGATTAGTTGAATTCAGATGTTATGGATTTAAAGCCTTTTACTATTTTTATATAGACGATATGGAGAACATACGCTCACAAATTAAAAAGATAGAGAGTTTTATGGATATTAAAAATAAACGACTACACAATCGTGCTAATTACTACTATTATTACATTAGTTCTCTTTACTATTTGAGACTTAAAGACAAACAAAAGATATATGATATTATTAATGTGATAGATGAGTCTTATCCAGAATTGAATCATATAAACATATTGAACAAAGTATTCGTTTCTAACGATCCAGATTACATAATAGAAAACACAGAAGAACTTTTTAAAAATCAGATAAATCTTGAAGAAATGATATACCTTTTAAATGAAAAATTTTTAATGAATAAAGAATTGAAAGAACTTTTTATTACTAAAACAGTTGACCTAATTAAGCTTCTAAAAGACAATGGGTACAGGCTAAGCCTTTCTATATTGTATGAAGGTATATCCAACTTTTTTTTAGTACAAAAAGAATATCTGAAATCTTTTAAATATTTTAGACTTGCCATTATAAATTTTAGAAATCTTGGTTTAATTAAAAAAGCCAAAAAGTTAGAAGAAGAGTTTTACGATGTTATTAAGAACAACTCTTCTATATTATTGTACGATGATGGGGAAAAGAAAATTAAAAATCATTTTTATGATGATATAATAAATGTATCTATTATGATAATTTCTTTGGACAATATACAGGAAATTTTGGATAAAACATTGAACTTTTTGAAGAACAAGTTCCCCGTTAAGAGCGTGTTCCTTAGGGTTGAGACTGATATGTTTGAATCTCAATCTTCTACATCCTACGATTTCTTAGTACCTTCAGAAGAAGTCTTTTCAATAGAGCCATTGGAAATTTTTTACGTTTCCAAATATAACGATTTTATTATAAAGTACTATATGAGAAACGAAAATTTGATGATAAATTTGAATTACTTTGAGAGCATTTTTGATATCATTATATTGTTGGACGAATATTTATCTGCAGCGTTGAGCAGAATTATCTATCAACAAAATAGTATCAAAGACTATCTTACAGGTGCTTATTCAAGAAGATACCTTTATTTGAGATTGGAAGAAGAATATCTAAAATCTTTAAGAGAAGATTCTCGTTTTGCTGTTGCAATGTTTGATTTGGATGATTTCAAAAAAGTCAATGACACCTATGGTCATAAAGAAGGAGATAGGGTGTTAAAACTCTTTGTAGACACCATAAATCAAAACATTAGAAATTTGGATATTTTGGGTAGGTATGGTGGAGAAGAATTTGTTTTAATCCTTCCAAAAATTACTTTTGAAGAGGCGTTAACAGTGCTGGAAAGAATCAAAGGAAAGGTAAAAGAAAACTCAAAAAAATTTTTGGGTTATGAAATTACTACTTCTATAGGTATTTGTAGTTCAAGATATATAAAAAATAACGATTATAAGAAAATAATCGCGTTTGCAGACGAAGCGTTGTATAATTCAAAAAATACTGGTAAAGACAAAATCACAGTTTATAAAGAATAATTTTTGAAAGGTGTTTTATTTATATGAAACTTATTGATTTGCACGTACATTCTACCCATTCTGATGGTTCTTTTTCAGTGGATAGTTTGATCAAAAAAGCTAAAAACATGGGAATACAACTTTTTTCTATAACCGATCATGATACTATTACTTCCCAATATGAAGCTGTAGAATTATCCTCAGAATTAGGATTAAATTATATACCTGGAGTTGAGATAAATGTAGTCTATCCACAGCTCATGGACATATTGGGATATGGGATAGATATTTATGATGAAGAACTAATTGAATTCTTAGATAGAATTAAATTGTTTAGAAAGTTGAGAAATAAGAAAATGGTAGAGCTGCTGGAGGAAGAGGGGTTCAACATATCATTTGATGAACTTGAAGAAAAGTATGATTCTACTACCATAGGAAGACCGCACATAGCAAGAATTCTTATACAAAAGGGTTATGGAAATTCTGTTTCCCAATTAATGAATGGCCTTCTTTCGAGAGATAGAAAATGTTTTGTGGAGAGAATTAGATATTCACCAAAAGAAAGTATCGAGATGATTAAAAAGGCTGGCGGCAAAGCGATATTAGCACATCCTGCAAAATTAAGAATACAAAACACTCAATTAGAAAAATTGTTAGATGAGCTGAAACATTACGGATTAGATGGAATGGAAATCATGCATTACAGTCATAGTTTGGAATATTCAAGATATTTATATGAATTGGCTAATAGAAAAAATTTATTAGTATCTTATGGTTCAGATTATCATGGGTTTAATAAACCATTTGTTAATATGAGTTATTCTATAAATGAAAATACTTTCGATGAAATTGAATGGGGATTAAAGAAATAAAGTTTATTAACCGATATAAAATATGATGATGATTATCCAAGGAGGGGTGAACTATGGAAATCAAGGATGTTAATTCCAACTATGTTCAACAGTCTCAACTGCAATATGGGAAAGCAGTTGTAGCAAAAGAGCAAAAGCCTGCGGACGCTAATGACTTTAAAAAATCTAATGAAGAAATTGAGAACAAACAAGTTGATATGGACAAGATCACTGATGTTCTCAAAAATAAATTAGATAAAATTCAAAAGCTATTCACGGGTGAAGCAAGGTTCGAAGTGAACAGAGAAGCTGATATGATTGTTGTAAAAATCATTAATAAAGAAACAGAAGAAGTAGTGAGACAAATACCTTCTGAGGTTTCTGTTAAGCTTGCTAAAGCATTAAATGATTTAGAGGGGATATTATTTGATGAAGAGGCTTGATAAAATAAAAAGCGAATTTATATTAAATTCGCTTTTTATTTTTGTCCATAAGTTCATCCATGTATTCAATTACATCTTTCTCACTTTTCAAAGATGACAGCTTTTTTCTTTGTTCTTTTGCACCATAAATTCCCTTGGTATACGCCACTAAAAACTTTTTGAACTTGTTTATTGCTATGACCTCTTCGTATTCTTTAACCATAAGACTCAAATGTTTTAAAGTTGTTTCGTATATTTCGCCTATAGTTGGAGCTGTGTTGTTGAAAATCCAAGGGTTCCCAATAGCGCCTCGGGCTATAACCATAAAATCTACATTTTGTTCGTTAAAATAATAATCAATATCTTTTTGAGTGAAGATATCCCCAGAAGCACCCAAGGGAGAAAAATTTAGTTTTTTAAAATAATCTTTTCTTGCATTTCCAGAATAAAACTCTTCACGAGTTCTTCCGTGTATGATTATGTAGTCCGGTTGAGACTCATTCAAAGAGTGTACAATGTTTTCAACGTTGTTTTCTTCATAACCGACTCTTATTTTGACTCCAACGGGAACATCAACCTGCGATTTAACTGCGTAGATGATCTCCTTGAGTCGTTCTAAGTCTTTCAATAGAGCAGCTCCTGCACCCCTTCTTACTACTTTTTTCACCGGGCAACCAGCGTTAATATCTATCCATTCTGCTTTATCCTTTAGAAGTCGTGCTGAATCAGAAAAATTCTTGGGTTCATGACCGAATAATTGAACTCCAATATTTTTTTCATCTTCTCTGGGCAAATATTTGTAAGTTTTTTTAATTCCTTGAGCCAATGCATCAGAAGAAATCATTTCTGTAAAAGTAAAATCGGCACCAAATTCTTTCGCTATTTTTCTAAATGGGTAGTCTGAATAATCAGCCAAAGGGGCCAGACCAACGTTGTTTTTCAAAAAGAACATACTACACCTCTCATATAACTTTATTAAAAAACCCTCTTATAATTATAAGAGGGTAATATTTTTATTTTATTTCAATTATTAAATCATCCATAATTTTTGGTGAATTTTCGTCTCCGCCACCAAAAGACCATTGTTGTGCTTCTGGAGACATAGGCCTCAAAACAGCTTCAATTCCATCGTAATCATAAGTTGTTATATAAAATTTCCATCCAGAAAGATCGTTGGTATTTAGAACACTATAAGGTATTGAAAATGTTATTTCACTCAGCTGTTTATTTACATCAGCAGTAGGTGAAGGAGTTATCCCTTCTCCAAGTCTTTCTTCTGAAGCATCGTTGGTGTTGTGGAGTGTTATTCCCCAACCAGTGGCGTATATTTCATAATTCCAGTCCATTCCTTCAGACATTTTTGCGTTTTGATTTGGTAATATTTTCATCCCTTCTTGATCTGGATCATCTATAAATATTTGGAAAGTAACATGGTCAAAACCCTTTGAAGGAGACCAGTTGTCAGTTACTTCTCTCATTTTCATAGTCAATTTCAACAATTGCCCTACTTTTGAAAGTTTGGCTCCAGTTATATCCATCTGTCTTTTGAATGTCAAATCTTTTGGATATGTATAATTACCATTAGGACCGTTGTCATCACCTATAGGATCCGAAACTGATATTATTTCAACAGAAGGTATATCGACTTCAAATTCGTAAGTATCTGAGTAATTTGAGTAAATAGGAATTTTGCCATAAGCTTTAACAAAAACAGTATGTTTACCAGGAGTTAAATCTGCTATGTTGATCGCTGCCTGCCAATCTTCATTTTCTTTCATATTAAGCTCAACTTCTTTATATGCCTGCTCTTTTCCATCTATTATTATTTTAAGTTTTTTAGAATTCGATGCAGTACCTGTTATAATAAAGTTTTCTTTAAAAGAGTTTTTTTCATATAAATTTGTTATTTCAGCTTTTATTTCATTTTCTTTAATACTTTTTGTCGCGTTAGTTATTTCATAGATACCAAAAGAGCTTCCATTTAATAAAAGGTTGAATTCGCCTTCATAAGTAATTGGTTTATCTATAACATTCATCAAATAAACAGGTTCTAAGACTGTACCTTTTTCATAACCTAAGTCTATTCCAGTTGCATATTTTCTTTTTGAATTTGTATTTATCATTATTAGATAGTCTTTTTCACCTTTAATCGAATAGATTAATGGTCCTGGGCCAAGATTATCTGAGTATAAAACATCTATCTTTCCATTTCTGAACGTTGGATGATTGTCTCTTAATTCATTTAATTCTTTTATGTATTTGAACATTGGAGCTGATGTGTCAAAATGATCTATTCCACCAGCTTGAAAGCCTTCTGCAAACATAGTTGCTCTTGTTTCAATGAACGATTGTTCTGTCCCATAATAAACGGTTGGTATACCTGGAATTGTATATATAATACCCAGCGCTTGTTTAACGGAATTTATATTTGAGTTTTTCAAAAATCTATCCATATCGTGATTGTCTATAAAAGTAACAAGAGTAGAAGGATCGAAAATTTCTTGCCTTTGTTCTAATCTGTAGCCTATATAGCTGGTTGGTTTTCCTTCTTTAAAAACTCTTTTCAGTTCTGTTTGTAATGGAAAATCAAGCATAGAATTATATCCATAATCATAATATTTTGCTATTTCTTTTTCTCCGTAGTTTTCGTAAGGGTTGCTTCCTATCCAGGCTTCTCCATAAACAAGAAAGTTTTCTTTAGAGTTTTTCTCCGCTACTTCAAAAACACCTTCTTCTCCATTCAAAAATTCTCTCCAGAATTCTGGTTCAACATATTTTGCGGTATCAATTCTAAAACCATCAATCCCCGCATAATCTATCCAGTATGTGTGTGAATCTTTTAACACTTTAATTACTTCAGGGTTTTCAGTGTTAATATCATCAAGTTCGTTGTAAGCTGTGTTATAAACATCTGGATTTTCAACTTCAGTTGCCCAATGAAAAGCATTAACTTTTCTCTGTTCTGGGTCATTGTAATCAAAATTATTAAACGGATATTGTACTGGTTTTCCTGGAACGAGTTTATCATTCACAACATATTTTCCATCAACTAACTCAAAATAATTAGCAGTATGGTTAGTAACAATATCTTGTATAACTTTTATGTCTCTTTTATGGGCTTCTTCGACAAATTTTTTGTATAACTCTTCGTTACCAAAGTGCTCATCAATTTTTTTGAAATCTCGAGCCCAGTAGCCATGATAACCACCGTAATTAGTCCAGCCGTCCCACCATTGATTTGCAATTGGTGGAGTCAACCATATTGCGGTGAATCCCATTTCTTTAATGTAATCCAATCTGTCAATTAGGCCTTGAATATCTCCCCCATTATATTTCGAGTTTACTATTCCAAAGTCTATTCCACTTTTTGTTTGGACGTCATTCGAAGGGTCACCATTTTCAAATCTGTCGATCATGATGAAATAAATTTTTTCATTACTCCAATCAGCAGCATTTAATGTAGTCACTGCAATAATCAATAAAAATGAAAACGTTGCCACAATTTTCAAAAAATTTTTCATTTTCTACCCCCCATTAATTGATTTGATAATATTATATCAAAAAAATTATAATTCTTTTAATGCCAAATTTGGTATAGCATCCAAATCAAAATCAGAAAAATCATTTCTTATGTATTTCTCATAACCCGCTCTAGCAATCATTGCGGCGTTATCTGTACAATATTTCATTTCTGGTAAGTAGATATCAAATTCTTTATAATCATTAAGTTTTTCTCTTAATGTAGAATTTGCTGCAACACCGCCAGCTATCACTATTTTCTTTCTGTTATTTATTTTTGCATATTTAACAGTTTTATGAATCAGAGTACTCACAAGTGATTCCTGAAAAGATGCAGCTATATCTTCTATCTTTGCTTCAGGATTATCTTTTTTAAAATAAAGTACAGAGGTTTTTAAACCAGAAAATGAAAAATCATATCCCTTGTTGAAAAGAGGCTTTGGAAATTTATAAATTTTCTTGCCGACTTTTGCCAGCTTATCTATAATAGGGCCTCCTGGATAGCCAAGTTCAAGCATCCTTGCAACTTTATCAAAAGCTTCTCCTGCAGCATCATCTTTTGTTTGTCCAACAATTTCAAAATCCATATAATCTTTGGTATCCAAGATCATAGTATGGCCACCAGAGACTAAAAGAGTTACAAAAGGTGGTTTTAAATCTGGAGAGGAAAGAAAATTGGCATAAATATGTCCCATTAAATGGTTTACACCAATTAATGGGATATTTAAATTTAATGATAATGCTTTTGCAAAATTCAAACCAATTAATAATGCCCCAACAAGACCAGGACCTTTAGTTACAGCAATTGCATTAATATCTTTTAATTCAATTTTAGCTTCTTTAAGAGCTTCTTTAGTAATATTGTTCAAAAATTTTATATGTTTTCTGGCTGCTATTTCGGGAACAACTCCCCCAAAAACTTTGTGTATATCTATTTGAGAAAGAACAATATTTGATAAAATTTTATTTTTACCTTGTAGAATACAAACAGCTGTCTCATCACATGATGTTTCTATTGATAAGATTATTGGGTCATTCATCTGAACCTTCCTTTGTTTAAGCAGTTTTTTTATATTTTTTTATAACTTCTTTTTCGCCTCTTACTACTTCCTCGTCTATAATTATTTCATCTATTTCATCTTTTAAATCTGGTGCTTCATACATTATGTCAAGGGTTATATCTTCAAAAACACTTTTCAAACCCCTTGCACCAGTTCCTCTTTTTAATGCATTTTTTGCAATTTCGTATAAAGCTTCGTCAGTAATTGTGAGTTTTATACCATCTAAATCAAGTAATGCTTCATATTGCTTAAGTATTGCATTTTTAGGCTCTTTTATAATAGTCACGAGATCTTCTTCGTTTAAATCAGAAAGAGTTGAAACTACAGGAAATCTTCCAACAAATTCTGGTATCATGCCATAATGAACCAAGTCATCTGGTGTTACCTTTTTTAGTATTTCTCCATCTCTAACTTTTTCTTTAGATTTTATCTCGGCTCCAAATCCAAGAGAAGAAGTCTCAGTTCTTTGTTTTATTAGATCAACTAATCCATCAAAAGCTCCACCGGCTATGAATAGAATTTTTGATGTATCTACTTTTATAAACTCTTGATAAGGATGCTTTCTCCCACCTTGTGGCGGAATGTTTGCAATAGTTCCTTCAACAATTTTTAGCAACGATTGTTGAACTCCTTCACCAGAAACATCTCTGGTAATAGATGGGTTAGAAGATTTTCTGGTGATTTTATCAATTTCATCTATATATATAATACCCTGTTCTGCTTTTTCAACATCAAAATCAGCTGATTGTAAAAGTCTTAAAATTATATTTTCTACATCATCTCCCACATAACCAGCTTCGGTTAAGGGAGTAGCATCTGCGATAGCAAAAGGAACTTCTAAAATATCTGCTAATGTTTTTGCGATTAAAGTTTTACCAACTCCAGTTGGCCCAAGCATTAATACATTCGATTTTTCTAAGTCAACGTCTTTTAGTTTGTGAGATGAAAATATTCTCTTATAATGGTTATAAACTGCCACTGAAATTGATTTTTTTGCACTTTCTTGTCCTATGATATATTGATCCAAGTACTCTTTTATTTTACTGGGTGTTGGAAGTTTAAATTCTTTCTTTTGTTCTTTTCCTTCTTTAGTATTATTCTTATGTTTGTTTTCTTCAATCAAGTCATCAAAAAGCTCAACACACTCGTCACAGATGTATATTCCGTTTGGACCTGCGATTAAAGCATCGGCTTCAGACTGTGGTTTCCCACAAAATGAACACTCTTTATTACTCATTAAAAAATTCCTCCTATATTGGGTTATTTGTCTATACAGTAAAATATACTAACATCTTTTATGTAATATTTAATAACAAATACTTTACAAAAGAGTTATTCACCCAATAGACTAATATATTTATCTCCAGAATCGCAACCTATAGTCACAATTCTTTTATTTTCACCTAAAATGTCTGCTGCTTTTATTGCAGCTGCTACGTTTGCACCGCTTGAAATACCCAAGAAAAGGCCTTCTTCTTTAGCTAATCTTTTTGTCATTTCATAAGCTTCTTCATCTGTTATTTTTATAGGTTCATCCAATAAAGATAATTCCAAGTTACCGGGTATAAATCCAGCTCCTATTCCCTGAATTTTATGTTTTCCAGGTTGGTTGCCTGAAATAACAGAAGAATTAGCAGGTTCAACAGGGAAAATTTTTATGCATTCTTGAAAAGTTTTTCTTAAAACTTTTCCAACGCCTGTTATGGTTCCGCCTGTGCCAACTCCAGCCACAAATGCATCAACGTTGAAATCCATTTGTTTTAGAATTTCTGGCCCTGTAGTATATTCGTGAGCTTTAGGATTTGAAGGGTTGTCAAATTGATTTGGCATAAATGCGTTGTATTTTTTCTGCAATTCTTCAGCTTTTTCAATTGCCCCTTTCATCCCTTTATCTGCTGGAGTTAATATTAATTCTGCTCCCAATAATTTTAAAATTTGTCTTCTTTCAACACTCATACTTTCTGGCATTGTAAGATATATTTTATACCCTTTACTTCTGGCTATAGCTGCAAGAGCTATTCCAGTGTTCCCAGATGTTGGTTCTACTATTATCTTTTGATGATCCCCTAATTGTCCCTTGATTTCAGCGTCTTTGATCATAAAATAAGCTGGTCTATCTTTAACACTACCAGCAGGATTGTTTTTTTCTAATTTGATAAAAACTCTTCCTGGTTCTATAATATTCGATAAAGTTACTATTGGAGTGTTTCCTATTGCTGATTCAATCATAGTTATAACCTCCTATTAGATTACGAAATCGTTGTTTATCTTTTTATTCATATCTATGAATTTATAAGATGGGCAATTGAACTTTTTGATTTTTGCTGGTATTCCAACTGCAACTGATTTTGGTGGAATATCCATTAAAACAACACTATTTGATCCTATCACTGAATCATCACCTATAATAATGGGTCCAAGGATTTTCGCACCAGCCCCAATCATGACATTTTTCCCAACTTCTGGGTGCCTTTTCCCTTTTGTGACATTTTTTGCACCTAAAGTTGCTCCATGGTAAATTAAAGTTCCAGAACCAACTTTTGCAGTTTCTCCAATCACTATACCAAATCCATGGTCAAGAACTATCCCTGGGTCTAATTCTGCAGAAGGATGAATGTCTACATGGTGAAAAATTTTGCTGAATACGTAAATAAAATATCCTAAGAATTTCATCTTGTGTGCGTTAAAAAAATGTGCAAATCTATAAGATATTAGAGCATGATAAGCTATTGATGTGAAAAAAACAAACCAACTTGAAGTAGCAGTTGGATCTTTTTTCAAAAACATATTCATATCTTGTTTTAAAGATTTAAAAATATTTATAAATTCAATAAAAACATTTGCTTTTTTCATACAATTCCCCCTTTAGAAAATAGGATAAATATTGTCGTAATATAGAATAATATAAACAGTTGCAATTGCAACTGTTT
>Ga0182234_10203_pt1 | contig 20099 bp, 18 predicted proteins | sample hydfratesGB_TM_A_FD_145595 | JGI IMG/M metagenome (GOLD analysis project Ga0182234, IMG submission 145595) | Subsurface microbial communities from deep shales in Ohio, USA - hydraulic fracturing test GB_TM_A | ecosystem: Environmental > Aquatic > Deep subsurface > Shale gas/oil reservoir >...
AATTTACGTAAATTTATCGTTATTATTTTCACTTTAAATCATTAAAAAATAGTACAAAATTTAAACCATTTTCATTTGTTAGAAAATCTCTCTTCCTTGCATATATATGATTCCATTTGCTAACAATCAGTCCTAAGCAAACATTACTATATTTTGATAATTTTGTAAAAAGTAATAAAATTAAATTTGAGAGATTTGAGATATGATTCACCCTTAACTTTATTTATAATATAAGATTTATTTCTTTAAAAAATAATAATTAAACATCACCAAACCTAATTAAACTTGCATAATTTTTTTGGTGATTATGTTTTTTTACAACTGTGAGATATGATTCAGCCATAATATTTTAGTTTAATAGATGAAAGGGGTGTGTGTTTTGTTTGCTAATGTGTTCATAAACGGAACTATAAATGGTTCTATTTACGCACTAATCGCATTAGGTTTTTCATTAACCTTTGGGGTAGCGGGAGTTGTTAACCTTTATCATGGTGCATATTATATGGTCGCCGCATATATGATGTACTGGTTTGTTAGTATAGGGGTTTCTCCTATTTTGGCTGCTTTATTGTCATTACTTTTTGTAGCGATTTTGGGTAGTGCAATGATGAAAGGACCCATCTTGTACTTGAGAAAAAGAGGAGAGAGTATTTATATTCTTATTTTTACTTTAGGCGCTTCTTATTTTACTCAATATCTTTTGACATTGATCTTCGGAGCCAGAAGATATTCGATAGAACCATTTTTTGATACATCAATTGAATTATTGGGCGAAACCATACCTGGTTCAAGGTCATTTGCTTTTTTAATTTCAATTATTACTATTATTGTTTTAATGCTTTTTATTAATAAAACTACTTTTGGTAAACAAATTTTAGCCACATCTCAAGATACTTATGCTGCGGAGTTAGTCGGAATAAACACTTCAAGAGTATTTGTTGCTGTTGCTGCAATTTCTGCAGTATTGGCTGGGATTGGTGGTATAGCGATTTCGCCATTTTTGTCTATATCTGTAGATATGTGGCTTTCAACTCTATTAAAAGCTTTCTCAATTGTTATTTTAGGTGGTTTAGGAAGTATAGGTGGAAGTATCGTTGCTGCTTTCATTATGGGATATTTAGAAGGCTTTATATCCTATGCTTGGTCATCTTCCATGGCTGAAGTGTCTTTCTTAGTTCTTGTATTTATTTTCTTAATTTTTAAACCGACTGGAATCATGGGAAAGAAAACTATATAAAAGGGTGGTTTTATGAATAGATTAAAAGATATTAGATTTATTTTAATTTTTATTGGATTAGTTTTTCTTTTTATTTTTCCTGTTTTATCTTCAGACTTTTATTTGATAAATATTTTATCTATAGCATTTATCTATGCTGTTTACGCTGGTAGTTGGGATATTTTGTCTGGGTTTACAGGAAAAGAAAACATGGGACATGCTGCATTTATTGCAATTGGAGCTTATTTGTTGGGTTTTGTTTCTGCGGTTTATTCAATTCAACCGTGGCTTTCTATACCTATGGCTGCTGTAGCTTCTGCTCTATTCGGAATTGCAATTGGTGTTCCAACACTCAGGCTTAAAGGGCCTTATTTTGCTTTAGCTTCTTTAGCTGTTGCTTCGATTTTTGAAAATCTAACTATTTCTTATTCTGAGTTCACAGGTGGGGAAGAAGGGATTTTTGGAATTCCTTTCTTAACTCCTGGCCCAACAAGTGATTATTATTTTATGTTGATTTTTTCCTTCATTTCAATATTAATTTTGTTTATTGCTGGAAAATCTAACTTTGGTTTGATTTTAAAATCAATAAAATCTGATGAAGATGCCGCTAAAGCAGTTGGTATTAAAACTACTAAGTACAAAGTCACAGCTTTTGCCTTATCTGCTATGTTTGCTGGTATGGCCGGTGCTGTAATGGGCCATTTTTATGGATATGTAGGACCAGACATTGTGTACCCTTTATCTCTTAACACGTTGATTATGGCAGTAGTAGGTGGCATAGGTGGAATAATTCCCGCTGCACTTGGTGGTTTTTTTATTTCACTACTTACAGAATTACTAAGAGGTTTGGGACAATGGAATAATCTTATTTACACAGTAATTTTGATGCTTTCAATTTTGTTCCTTCCTAAAGGCGCATTTAAAACTTTGGGAGAATTTTTAAAACCAAAAAACAAAAAAAATAAAACCCCTAAATTAAGAGGTGAGGAAAATGAGTAATATTCTTGAAGTTAAAAATCTTATAAAAAGATTTGGGGGGTTAAAAGCTACAGACAACATAACTTTTAACGTTGTTGAAGGCGAAAGATTTGGAATTTTAGGGCCAAATGGTGCTGGTAAAACAACATTATTCAACCAAATATCTGGATTCATAAAGCCAGATGAAGGATCTATCATTTTCAATGGTGAAAATATAATTGGGCTTTCACCAGAAAAAATTGCAAACAAAGGTCTTGTAAGAACTTTTCAAATCGTTAAACCTTTTAAGGAATTAACGGTATATGAAAATTTAAAAGTAACTACTTTAACTCCAAAAATGAAAGAGGAAATTAAATCAGAACCAGAGAGAAGAAAATGGATTGAATATATAGCAGATATTTGTGAGTTAAAAGAAGTCTTAAACACCGATTCAGAAATGTTACCACAAGGATATTTAAAGAAACTTGAAGTTGCTAAGGCACTCTCAGTGAACCCAAAAGTCTTACTTTTAGATGAGCCATTTGCAGGGTTAACAGTTTCAGAAATAGACCCTATATCCAAGGTTATTATTAAAGCCAACGAAGAGAGAGAGACAACTATTGTTCTTATAGAACATAGATTGAAAGAGTTCATGGCTTTGGTAAACAGAATAATAGCTATTGATTATGGAGAAGTGATCGCAGAAGGAACTCCAAACGAAATAGTGAACAACGCTAAAGTTATAGAATCTTATCTTGGTAAAGGTGGTGGTGACATTGTCAATTCTTAGTTTAAAAGAAATAACAGCTGGTTATGGTAAGGCTGTAGTTTTGGAAAACATGAGTTTAGAAGTGAAAGAAGGAGAATGTCACGCTGTATTGGGGCCAAATGGTGCTGGAAAATCTACCCTTTTAAAAACTATAACAGGTACAGTTGTACCAACCGCTGGAGAAATTCAATTTTTGGGTGAAAAAATAAATGGTATGAGTACACACAAAATAGCAAGAAAAGGAGTTTCTCTCTCTCCTGAAAACAGGAGACTTTTCCCTGATTTAACTGTACATGAGAATTTAACAATTGCAACTATTTTTACCGACGAAACCAAAAGTAAGGAAAACTTGAATTTTGTTTACGAAATTTTTCCAAGATTAAAAGAAAGAGTTTCCCAAAAAGCTGGAACCATGAGTGGTGGAGAACAACAAATGCTCGCTGTCGGTAGAGCTCTTATGATGGATCCAAAAATATTGTTATTAGACGAACCTTCAATGGGTCTGGCACAAATAATCAAAGAACAAATATTCAATGGGATAAAAAAGATCAAAGAAACAGGTAAAACTATTTTAATAGTTGAACAAGATTCAACGATGGTTATGCCTATTGCAGATAAAATATCTATTTTTGAACATGGTCACATAATTTTTGAGGGAACTTCAAATGAATTAAAAAATAATGACTCTATTAAGAGTGCATACTTAGGATTATAGGAGGGATTTATTGTGAAAAAGAGTTTATTGGTAGTTTTAGCTATTTTAGCATCATTATCTTTATTTGCAGTTATCAAAGTCGGTGTAACAGCCCCACTCCAAACAGAAAATGGAGAATGGGTTAAACAAGCAGTTACCATGGCAGCAGAAGAAATAAATGCAAATGGTGGAATTGACGGAGAAAAAATTGAATTATTTTTTGTTGACGATGAAGATACTGCCTCAAAAATGATTTCGGGCATTACAAGACTTGTTACAAGGGATCAAGTTGATTATTTAATAGGTGGAGTAGGCAGTGGTGCTGTATTGGCATCTTTGGATACAATGGCTAGATATGAATTAATCTGGTTGGGAACAGGTGCTGCTTCTCCAGATACAACAAAGAAAGTAGCAGAAAACTTCAACAAATATAAATACTACTTCAGAGTAGGTACTTTGGATTCTTATTCACAAGGAAAATCAATTGGTGAGTTCATTGCAAATTATCTTGTTCCAGAATATGGAATCGATAAAGCTGCTGTTATATCTCTTGACTTAGTTTATTCAAAACAAATTGCTGAAGAAGCCGTAAGATTAGCTGAAGAAGCTGGAGTAGAAATAGTTTACGAAGATTATTTTCCCGTTGGACACACTGACTTTTCTGCTTCATTCAGTAAAGCTGAGCAAGCCGGTGCACAAGTTATAATCGATGCTATCGTTACAGCAGATGGAATTCAATTTACAAAGCAATGGCAAGATCTTAAAGTTGATGCAGCTATTGTTGGTGCTATTGCTGCTGCATTAAAACCAGAATTTTTAGAACAAACAAACGGTAAAGCTACATATGAAACTTCAGCTTATCCTAATGGTGGACCTGCTCCATTAACAGAAAATACATTAGATTGGTTTGCAGAATTCAAAGAAAGATTTGGAACATCCCCAGGTTTTATTGCTTTTCCAGCTTATAATGCTTTATATGTTTTAGAAGAAGCTTTAGAAAGCATAGATAAATCCGATTGGGATAACAAAGATAAAGTTATCGCTGCAATAGAAAAAGTAGAATTCCCATTAGGTGGAGAAAAAGGTGTATCACCAGTTATGTTCACAGAAAATCACGACTTGGTTTACGGTGGAAATGGCGCACAAGGTATCATCTACCAATGGCAATCTGACGGTGAATGGAGAGCTGTATGGCCTCTTGAATACAAAACAGGAACATGGGAAGTACCTGCTTGGTTAGACTGGTAAATATAATTGAAAGTGGCCTTTTAAAGGCCACTTTTTTATTTTGTTTCTACTTTTATGCTTCCAGATTCTGTTCTTAGTTTTATCTCTCTGTCAGATTCACCAAATATTGCGTTTTTATAATAATTTTTATCAAAAACTTTTATTTCTCCTGTGATGCTCTCAGCTATGATTTTGTAATCTTCATCAGTAGTTAAAATCTTAATACTTCCGGAGAAAGTCAAAAAAGTTCCCATTTCAACGTTGTATTCTTCTACTTTTATACTTCCAGATTCTGTTTTTACTCTCAATTCATCTGAATTCACTTTTTTGAATCTCACATCTCCTGAAAAGTTTTGGAAATCAGAATTTTCGGATTCTAATTCCGATATTTTTATATCACCAGAATTGGTAGATATTTCTGCTATATCGCATTTTATTTTAGATGTTTTTATGTCTCCACTAATTGATTTTAAAGTTATGTTCTTACCTTCGATGAAGTTATCGAAATTTAAATCACCTGATTTAGAACTTATGTTTATAACATCGGTTGAATTACATTCAATAAGTTTTATATCACCAGACTTCGTTTGGCAATTGATCGTTGGAGAACCTATTTTATCTACTTTTATGTCGCCTGATTTTGTTTGAATATTTATTTTTACATCGGAATCAAGATAACCTTGTATTTTCACATCTCCCGAGAAGGCCTTGAAATCCACATAGTTAATTTTGAGATTTTTCCCCGTTATATCCCCAGATTTTAAATCTGTTTCAACTGCTCCCAAAGTCATTTCGTCAATATAAACATCTCCCGATTCACTCATTATCGTGATGGTTTCTGGAACATCTTCAACTGTTATTTCCAATAATCCTTTACCCCTTAAACTGACATCTTTCATTTCTTCGTATTCAAAAATCTCATTCTCGTTGTATAATTTAGTTGAAGGGATCTTTTCAGAGTTGGTTTCATAAGTATGGCAATATTGGTTACTATCTCCTTGCTTTATCCTAAGATCAGAGCCATTCAAATTGATTTTCATTTCCTTTGCCTTTTGAAATTTATCTTTACTTTCAAATTTGTTTTCATACATTTTCCGCACCCCCCTATTTGTAATAAAATTATAACATTTTTATTTTATATATTAAAAGAGGTGAACCATGGAGTTTAGAACTCTCAAAAAAAATGAGATTGAAAAAATAACCGAAATAAACAGAGACGAAAAAGTTAAAAATGTATATTACTATGAAAATGGCAAAATAGTTTTGAAAAAAGATGACTACGGTGCAACAAATGAATGGTGGCAAAAAGAAGAAGTCCCTCACATTATTCCAAGAATTAAAAAAATATTTGATAACGATGGACTGGTATATGGTGCTTTCAAAAATAGAAAGCTGGTAGGAATTACAGCTGTAGAAAATAGATTTTTAAAAGACCATCCAGATTTAATGAGCCTTGATGCTCTTTATGTAACCAGCAACATTCGAGGAAAAAGAATTGGTTCTAAACTTTTAAAAAAGGCAAAAGAATTTGCAAAGTCCAAAGGGGCAAAGGGCTTGTACATTTCTGCAACTCCTTCAAAACATACTGTGAATTTTTATTTTAAAAAGGGTGCGAAGCTTGCAGAAGACCCAAACTCCAGACTATTTAAAAGAGAACCAGAAGATATTCACCTTGTTCTTTACTTTTGAAATGAGTTTAAAAACTTTTTATAGTCATATCTCACACCTTATATTATCGTTATTTAAATTATAGAAAAGTAAGAAAAAACCCAGCTAAAAAGCTGGGTTTGTTTTTATATGAAAATATATATAAGCATCATCAGTAAACTCGCCAATAAAGAGGATAATAAATTTACCGCATTGTTGTTTATAAATTTAAAACCTCTTATGAGTTTGTTTTCTTTTTTTTGATGAAATCTTTTTTCAGTAATTTCGCCTGTTTCTACATGTTTATATATACCTTGTAAAGATGCACCAAGAATACTATCAATTATAGAACCTAAAAATCCTCCTATTAAAGTTAGTACAGAAAGAATAATTAAATCTTTTATATTTATATTGTTTTGAAATTTGAATATATATCCAATCATAAATACAAAAGATAAAAATAACGCGCCTAAAAAAGAAGCAAAAGTCCCAAAACAGTAATACCACCTGACATTCCTTTTTGAACTTTTTTCCCAGTTAAAATGCAAGAAGGGTTCGTTTTACTCAACACACCCAATTCAGAGGCCCATGTATCTGAATTTGTTGCTGAAAATGTTGTTGCAAATCCAAGCAAGAAAACGTTCATACTTGTATAATAATAAAATAAAGCATAAATTAGGGCTGGTAATGAATTTGCAAGCACTTGAGTATAATCTCTTTTTCCTGTTTTTTCATGCATTTTTTCTATATTTATTTTCTTTGAATACTTATATTTCGTCAAAAGCGTAGAGGACACAAAAAACGAAATCATAATTAAAAAAAAATATAACCCTCCAAAATAGTAAAGAGAAACTCCCAATAAAGTGGCGGCTATAGTTCCACTCTTACTCAAAGCATTTTTTTTATAAGCAACATAAGCTATTATCAATCCGAATACCAATCCAATTATCAAATTCATATTATAACACCTCTATGTAAATTTGTTTATCTTAATTGAATTCTATTATTTTATTGTTAAAATATGAAATCAATTTTTATAATTTTTTCTAAAAATTAAACCATAAAAAATAATAAGAAAGTGATGTGATGAAAGGAACAGTCAAATTATCTGTTCCATATGGAGAAAATAATTCCACAAGTGTTGCTATCATAGCAAGGCTCAAAGGAAGAAGCAGAGAAGAACCTCCTGCTAATTGAGCTATAATAAATGCTACAACAAAAGACACAACAAACATAACAGTTGCACCTTCTAAAGATTTTTGTCCTCCCATAACTTCAAATTTATGTTTTCCATATTTTTTCCCAATATATCTATTTAAATAAGAATTAGTATCATTTACTTTGTTTCTATTTAAAATCTTTTCTTAATTTAATTTTAACTTTTTTACAAAAAAATTCAAGTAAAAAAGTGGTAAAACTTTTGTTTTACCACTTTTAGTAACATTTTTCCAGCAAATACTATAATAATTCTTTTAATTTTGAAGAATTCAAAACTTTTCCTGAAACAACTACTTTTCCATCAACTACCAAAGCTGGAGTTGACATAACACCATACTTAGCTATTTCTGCAAAATCAGTAACATGCTCAATTTCATACTCTTTTCCTATTTCATTTAATGCTTCAATAGTATTTTTTTCTAATTTATTACATTTTGCACAACCCCCACCGAGAATTTTAACGTCCATTATAACCACCTCCTAAAAATAAAAATTGTTTCACCCTTTTTGTTGGAAGTTGATAGTTGGAAGTTGGAAAAAAACATTAATAAACATTTAGAATAGACAAAAACCATCAAGCTCTATCATTTAATTACCAACAAAATAATATTTCGTTCAGTAAAACTTCAATACTCTTCTTTTTTATATTCCGGAATTGTTTTTAAATCAAATACCTAAACTCCTCCCCTGTTTCACAGGTACTCCTCTAAAACATTTAGAGGAGATTCAAATTTTGCAAGCAAAATTAACTGATGTGTTGTATCCATGCACTTCGATTAGCCGAAATGACATAGTTGCGCTTCTGTTTCTGATTTTACCAACAATGATTTTTCTAAAAGAAAAATCTTAACAACTATCAACAAACAACCGAGAATTTGTAAAACAAATTCTCACTATCTTCCAACATAAGTTTTATAACAATTTCTAAAGTATTATGTTAAAAAGATATCCTGTAAACATTATCGCTAAAGCAGTTATTGCAAAAAAAGTGAATATCAATTTAGGTTTTATAACTTTCCTTAATAATATCCCTTCTGGAAGAGAAAGAGCTGTTGTCGCCATCATAAAAGCTAAAGCAGTTCCCAGACCAAGACCTTTTCCAATTAAAGCCTCTGCAATTGGAATAGTTCCTAGAGCATTTGAATATAGTGGAACAGCTATAACTGTTGCCAAAGGTACTGTAAAGAGATTATTACCTAAATAAGTTGCTATAAATTCCGCTGGAATCTTTCCATGTATTAAACCACCAATTCCAATACCTATTATGACAAAAAGCCAAACTCTTTTAATTACATCTTTCACATTCTCATATGCAAAAGAAAATCTTTCATTTTGTGTTGTTTTCTCTATTTGAGATTCTCCCATTTGAATGTTGTAAACATATTCTTCTACTTGGTTTTCCATTTTAAATTTACCTATAATAACTCCACCAACTACACCAATAACTATTCCTGAAATTACATATATAGTAGCGACCTGCCAACCAAATGATGCTAAAAGCATTCCAAAAGCTGCCTCATTAACTATTGGTGATGTAATCAAAAATGAAAAAGTTACCCCCAATGGTACTCCCGTCTCTATAAACCCAATAAATATAGGAACAGATGAACAAGAACAAAAAGGGGTAACAACTCCTAATAATGAAGCCATTATGTTTCCTGTAATCCCAGGGAATTTTTCCAATATTTTCTTGGTTTTTTCTGGTGGAAAATAACTTCTGATGTATGAAACTATGAAGATCATAATGAATAACAATATCAATATTTTTATAGTGTCATATATAAAAAAATGAAGAGAAGCTCCCCAGCTTAATTCTGGATTGAGACCTAACCATTCTACAACGATCGTTGCTAAATCATGAGCCCATTGAAACATCTAATTGCCTCCTATACAAGATTGTTTATCGTTTTGATTAAATCAATAATTTTTTTGTCTGCTAAATAATAATTAACTTTATTCCCATCTTTTTCTGGATATATTAAATCGGCGTCTCTAAGAATTTTTAAATGTTGAGAAATATTTGATTGAGAATATTCTGACATTTCATTTAATTCACATACACACATAGGATTTTTTGAAATTAACTCTAAAATTCTAAATCTTTCTTCATGAGCTAATGCTTTTATTATTCTTATTCTTTTATTTTCTTTTATCTTATTCATTTTTGAACCTCCTTAATTTTAGTATATTAGAATATTCTAATATAATTATATTTTATAACCTACTATTTGTCAAGTTTAAGAATTATTAAGAAAAATAAAGAATTGTTAAAGCTATTGACTTAAGTGGTTTTATTAGCTACAATTTATATAACCAAACAGTTATATAAAAGGTGGTGCATTATGAACAACATAGTTGAAATTATAAAACTATTTTCAGATCAAACCAGGTTGAGAATTTTGAATATTTTGTATGATTCAGAACATTGTGTTTGTGATTTAGAAGCTGTCTTAGAAATGACTCAACCAAATATTTCTAAGCATATTAAAAAGATGAGTGATTTAAACATTCTTAAAAAAAGAAAACAGAGTTACTGGATATATTACAGTTTGAACAATGAGATTTTTGAAAAATACGATTTTGTTGAATCAATTTTAAGAGACATAAGAAAAGAAGAACTTTTTCAAAATGATTTAAAAAAACTAAAGAAATATTTGGATTCTCCTAAATCTTGTCATATATAATAAGGCGGTGTTTGTTTTGAAAAAAAGGATGAAGTTTTTTGAAAAATACCTAACCATTTGGGTAGCTATTAGTATTTTAGTGGGAATTGGTGTTGGACAATTTTTACCAGAAATTCCCGATTTTTTAAGTAGGTTTGAATATTTTAACGTATCAATTCCAATAGCGATTTTAATTTGGTTGATGATTTACCCAATGATGTTAAAAATAGATTTTACAAGTATTGTTAATGCTGGTAAAAAGCCAAAAGGTTTGGTTGTAACATTAACCGTGAATTGGTTGATAAAACCTTTTAGCATGTATTTTTTTGCCTGGTTATTTTTCAAAGTTATTTTTAACGGCATTATTCCAGACGATCTTGCCTCTGAATATCTTGCTGGAGCAGTTTTACTTGGGGCTGCCCCATGTACAGCTATGGTTTTTGTTTGGAGTTACCTAACAGATGGAGATGCAGCTTATACCTTGGTACAGGTAGCGGTTAATGATCTTATTTTATTGGTAGCTTTTGCTCCAATTGTTGGGTTTTTATTGAAGATAAGCGATATTTTAGTACCTTTTTCAACAATATTTTTTTCGGTTTTTATTTTTATAGTTATCCCATTGGCAATAGCTTATATTTCAAGAGTTATTATCATTAAAAACCGAGGAGAAAAGTATTTGAATACAAAATTCATCCCTAAGTTCAACTCTGTTACTATGATTGGGCTATTATTGACTCTCATACTTTTATTTTCATTTCAGGGTGACATTATTTTAAACAACCCTTTGCACATTGGATTAATTGCAATTCCTTTAATCATACAAACATTTTTAATATTTGGAATCGCTTATTTTTGGTCATATAAATGGAATTTAAAACACGAAATAGCAGCACCAGCTTCTTTGATTGGAGCCAGCAACTTTTTTGAGCTTGCGGTTGCAACTGCAATTTCGTTATTTGGTTTAAAATCTGGGGCAGCTCTTGCAACTGTTGTGGGAGTTTTGGTAGAGGTACCAGTTATGTTGACCCTCGTAAAAATAGCCAACAAAACAAAACATAAATTTAAGGAGGCGAAATAAAGTGTCAAAGCCAAAAGTACTTTTTTTATGTACAAGAAATTCCGCAAGAAGTCAGATGGCAGAAGGGTTTCTGAAATATTATGCAGATGATAAATATGAAGTATATTCAGCAGGTTTGACCCCTTCAAAAATAAATCCTTTAACAATAAAAGTTATGAAAGAAAAAGGTATTGACATAAGTGATCAATATTCAAAAGGTTTTGAAGATTTTGATAATAAAAGATTTGGGTTCTTAATCACTGTTTGTTCAAAAGCTGAAGAAAATTGCCCGGTTTTTCCTGGAATAAGCATAAGAATGTTTTGGCCTTTTGATGACCCAGATGATGTGAATGGTACAGAAGAAGAAAAGTTAAATAAATTTAGAGAAGTAAGAGATGAAATAGAGAATAAGGTTAAAGAATTTGTTGAAAACGATGGAAATCCTGAGTGGGAAAAAAAGAATTTTTTGTTGTGAGGTGAAAATATGAAAATAGCTATTATTTCAGACATACACAGTAACAAAGAAGCCCTTGACGCGGTTTTAAATAATATTGAAAAAAGAGAAATATCAGAAATATATTGTACAGGTGATTTGGTTGGATATGGGCCAGACCCAGATTATGTTGTTGAAAAAATAAGGGATCTTGGAATAAAAACCATTATGGGTAATTACGATGACGCCATAGGAAACGAAAAAGAGAGCTGTGGTTGTGCCTACAATCCAGGAAGGGAAACAGAAGTTGGAGACGACTCGATAAACTGGACAATAAAAAACACAAATAAAGAAAACAAGGAGTTTTTGAAAAATCTCCCAAAAAAAATGAGCTTTGAAATAGAAGGTGTGAGCATCTTATTGGTACATGGTAGTCCTCTTAATTACCTTCTTGAATACATAAAACCTACTACTGAAGCAAAAAGATTGGAAGAAGTAGCAAATTCATTTGAAGAAGATATAGTTATTAATGGACACACGCATTTATCTATGCACAAATATGTAAAAGGTAAAACAATTTATAACGCAGGAAGCGTTGGAAGGACAAAAGAAGGAAACCCAAAAGCGGTTTATTTAATACTGAATATAGAAAAAGGTGTAGTATCCCACGAATTTGTCAAGGTTAATTATGATATAAAAACAACCATAGAAAAGATAAATAAAGTTGGGTTACCTGCGGAACTTGGAACCGTGATAGCCTTGGGAAAAAATTTTGATATGGGACCTTCGAAAAAACAAAATAATGAGGGAATTGAATTCAAAATTTAAGCTGTTTATTTTTAAAAACGTATAAAAAATCAAATAAACTTATATAATGTAAAACTCCCATATACTTTTTATGGGAGTTTTTTGGTGATACAATATATTTTAGGGGGTGAAACATATGAGAAAGTTAAGATATGGAATGATAGGAGGAGGACCAGGTTCTTTAATTGGTGAAGTTCACAGAAAAGCTGCTTCTTACCACGGATTGTCTAAACCAGTATGTTCAGTTTTTTCAAGAGATTATGAAAAAAATCTATCTCTTGCACTAGATTATGGAATTGATGAAGATAGGGTTTACAATGATTATGAAGAGCTGATAGAAAAAGAATCTAAACGATCTGATAAACCAGATTTTATAATAATAGCTACACCAAATGCTTTTCATTATGAAATAGCCAAAAAAGCCTTAAAAAATATGTTTCATGTTATCTGTGATAAACCAGTTACTATTAATTCTGATGAAGCAGTCGAGCTAAGAGATTTGGCAATGAAAAACAACCTCCTTTTTGGAGTTACCTATGCTTATACAGGATATTCAATGGTTCACCAGATAAAAAAGATGGTTTTAAATGGCGATATTGGAGAGGTAAGATATATATCAGGTAGATATATCCAGGATTGGATGGCAGATACTGAGAATATTTTAAATAACAAGCATGCCAATTGGAGGTTAAACCCAAAAATTTCCGGGCCAACAAATTCAACCGGGGATATTGGAACTCATTTGGAAAATCTTGTTAGTTTTACAACTGATTTGAAAATCAAAAAATTATCTGCAAGATTAGATAAGTTTGGAGATAATATTAAACTGGATAACAATGTAACTATGATGGTTGAATATGATAATGGAGCAAAAGGCCATTACTGGATATCTCAAATTGCTATAGGACATGACAATGATCTTGGAATTGAGATAGTGGGGACAAAAGGATCTATAAAATGGCAACAGAATAGGGCTAATTATATAGAATTTTCAAAGTTAAATGGACCATCTCAGATAATCTCCAGAAACAGTTCTCTAATTTATCCAGAAATCAAAAAAGATTTTTTGACTGAAGGTGGACATCCCGAAGGTTATATAGAAGCTTTCTCCAGAACTTACAAAAATTTTATGCACGCTATTTTGAGAAAGGATTATGGAGCTGAAATTTCTGCCGGTTATTATCCGGAAATAGATACTGGGATACAAGGAGTAAAATTCATAGAAGCAGCTGTTGAAAGCTCAAACAATAACAATAAATGGATAGAAATATAAAACCCGGGTTTAACCCCGGGTTATAATTTATCATTAAGTTTTAAACCTTTGCAATTCTCCCATGAATCTTTGTTAATTTAACTCTTTGATTTTATTAAATATTTTGCTTTCTATATTTTGATCGTATTCAAATTTAACAGTTTTTCCATTTTTTATGCTTACTATGTAACCTTCTTTCGGAATTCCAAAGTCTTTCAACAAATACAAGTAAAACGATATTTGGAATTTGTAATCTTTTATCTTTTCCTCATCGTATAATCCAGAATATTTGTAGTCTAAAATAGTTATTTTTCCATTGTCAATTATCACTTTATCTGGGATTCCAAAAAGCATGTAGTCTCTATTGTTTATTTCAATGTTTTTTACTATTCTCCACTCATTTTTAACAACTTTATTTTCAGGGCTGAAAGCGTATTTAATCATATCATTTTTGATCAATTTTTTTGGAAGTAATTCCCTCTCCACTAAATTTTCTAAATGGTGAAACTCATAAGAACTCTGGAGTTTTGCGTGTAAATCAGACCCTCTAAACAAAAGTTCTTGATCAGAAAAAAGGCTATCCAATTTCACTTTGTCTACTTTTTGTCCTTGTTCTTCTGCATATTCTGATTCTGAAGGCTTTGTTTCGTTTATAAGATAAGTTGGTGCTATATATTGTTTATAAGCCAAATGTTCGAACTTCTTTAAATTGCTTTCTTGCACCATAACTGTTTTTCTGTCTGTTTTATTTTCTATTTCCATGTCTATTTCTTGTAAATCTTCTTCGTTTATTTGGTCTATTCCATTGTAATTGAGTTTGGTAAAAAAATCGTTGTAGGTAGCATTTTTCGTATCAACCAACAAAGGTAAAAACATCTCTTTTGCCCTGGTTACACCAACGTACATCAATCTGTGGTTTTCCGTTTGATCTAAAAAATCGTTGTTTTTAAACCACTTCAAAAATGGGTCATCTGTTTCTTTCAATATATCTTCAAAAATACTGTTTATAATATAGTAATTTTCTCCCTCTGAATTTGGCAAAGAAAATTCCACTTCAGAAGATTTATTCTTTTTCTGGCTCTTGTACAACCCTCCCATAATGACTATGGGAAATTCTAACCCTTTTGATTTATGTATGGTCATTATTTTTACACTGTTAGATGTTTCGTCTTCCAACACGGCTTCTTCTTCGTCTATATCCGTAGATTTTTTTAAAAGTCTCACAAGTTCTGAAAAAGAACTTGCAATATTGTTATACTTTTCTGCATCGGACAACAGTTTTTTTACGTTGGATATTGCCGATTCCGAATCATCCAACACAGATAGTTTCAAAAGATATTCTGTTTCATTTACTATACCTTTCAATATAGAAGTTGGCTTTAAAAAATATTTTAAATCTTTATACTTTTTCAAAACCTTGTAGGCTATTAAAATATTATTGGAATTTTCAAAAACATCTAAATTCTCTTCAAATGTTTCGAATAAACTATTTTTGTCTTTTCTCAATTTTGTTAGTTTGTCGTATTCTATAAAAGTCATTCCACCTATTAAAGACATCATATATCTTGAAAATTCAAAATCGTTAAATGGGTTTTGAACTGCAGATAAAGCTGAAAAAAGAGCCTGGATCTCAGATTTATAGTAAAAAGATTTACCCCCTATTATGTAAAAGGGGATTTTGTTTTTGTTAAACTCTTGTTTTATTTCTTCTTCATACCCAGACATTTGTTTCAGTAGTATCGCTATATCTCCTGGTTGAATATTTCTTATTTCTCTAACTATTTTTCCATTTACTCTTTTTCTGAAAGTCATCTCTTTACCAACAAGGTTTTTAACAGTTTTCACCATGGCTTGTATTTCTGATTTTTTTCTTTCAGAATTGTTATTAGCTTCTGGGGTTATATTAATATACTTTATTCTTTTATCGTCTTCTCCAGTTATATTGGGGGTTATTATTTGATCTTTGGAATCTTCTGAATATGAGAAATCGTCTTTTTGAAAGTCTGCATCTTCAAGTATTTTGTAATCTATGTTTTCCTGGTTGAGATTCTTTGTGTTAAAAAGAACCTGTGAGGATAGTTCGTTTGCAAAATCTACAATCTCTTTTTCAGATCTCCTGTTTGTATTTAAAGAGGAGTAAAAATAGTTCTTAGACTGGAATTCATTTTTTGCTGTTGTAAATACAGATACATCTGCCCCTCTGAATCTATATATAGATTGTTTTCTATCCCCAACATAGAATAAATAATTATCTTCATGGTGTAATTTTTCAAATATCTCTTTTTGTAAGTAATTTGTGTCTTGAAATTCGTCGACTATTATATATTTAAACCTATTTTTATATTTTTCCCTTATTGATTTGTTATCAAGGGCTTCAACAGTTTTTTCCAATATTCCTTTGAAATCAAACTGAAAGTTGTCTAAAGTTAGGCTTTCAAAATATTCTTTTGATATATTCGCAATTATTTTGAACAACCATAAAATATCCGTGTATTTATTGGATAAATCAGTATCAGCAAGTTCAAGCTCTTCAAATACTTTTACCCTAACCATTTCAAGTCTCCATTTTTGAATAACTTCTTTAATGAGGTCTTTGAAATTATCCAGTTTAAGCTCATTCAAAATTACTAATAGGGTTTTTTTAAACTTATCCTTTTCTTTTTTTAGTAATTCTATGTTGTTTTTTATATTGTTTTTTCTTTTATCCGAAAGACTTCTCAACCATTCTATTTCTCTATCTTCATATAATTCCAATATAATCTTTAAGCTATAATAAATAGCTTTGTCTATTTCTCTATCTTTTTTAAATTCTGATACCATTCCAAAGTTAGGGTCTATCCCAATTTGTATATTGTTATCCCTCAATATTCTGGAACAAAAACTGTCGATTGTTTTTATCCAAGCTCTGGATAAATTTATTTTTATGTTGTTCCAATAGTTGTACCACTCTTCATAAACAGTGCCTTTAGGCGGGTTTTCTTCTAATTTTTCGTAAACAGCTTCCATAATTCTTTCTCTCATTTCACCCGCAGCCTTGTTGGTGAAGGTTACTGCAACTATTCTATCCACTATGTCATAGTCTGGATAGTTATTTTCCAAAATACTTATATAATATTTTGTAAGGGTATAAGTTTTTCCCGTTCCAGCTGAAGCAGATATGAAAAAATTTCTATTTGGGTTTTTTTGTATTTCATTTAATAAATCCATATTAATCACCTATAAAAAGATTTTGGTTTTACCTTGAAATTGTCTAAATACTCTAAAGAAGTACAGAGATTTCTAAATTCACAAAAATCACATTCATAATATTTGTCTCCTGTATCTCTACATTCATATTTATTCTTCATTTCTATTATGAATCTTTCTATCTTTCTTGGTTCTTTCGCTATTGGGACAAAATATGAGTTTTCTATGTAATCCAATAATTTATCCATCCATTTATAGAATTCAGAAATATGAAAATTCACGTATTCCTTTGAATTACCTGGTTTTTTCAAAATTACCGTATCATCTTGGATTTTTATAAATTTATCCCCAACTTTTAGCTTTACTTCTGATAAAGGTACGAATTTTAGATAAACACTGCTATTTTCTAATTTATTCTTCCATTCTTGACTTTGTTTTAAAGTCATGTAGTACAAAAACAGTTGTTCACTCTGTATGTTGTATTTGTTTTTATAATCAATTATTGAATAAGCACTACCAGACATCATATCATCAAATTCATCCAACCTGTACTCGTAATTACCATTTAAAAGATCTATTCTATCTATACGTGTATTGAAGTTAACCCCTTTATGTTTTATGAAATCAAGCTTCTCTTGTAGAACTTCTTCTGTCTTAACAACTTGAGAATAGTTCAATTCCATGTTTTTTCTTATTTTTATGTATTCTTCAAGGTGATTTTGTATAGACAATAACAAATCTTCAGCTATTTTTTCTATTTCAACAGTTTTGACTGCTTCATACCTTGATATCTCATCATACACTGTTTGATCCCACACTTCAAAAGCTATCTTTTTTATTTCATTTTTTAGCTTTTCAGTGTCAATTTCCATCTCTTTAATTTGGGTATAATCTGGATACTTTATAAACAATTTTTCCATTATTTTATGTTTTAAATTTCCTTCTGCAAAAACGCTAAAATCTTTTTCGCCAGATATTTTAGCCACATTTGAAAGGTAGTATTTAAAAGGACAATCAACGTAGGTTGATGTCCTATTGTGTGATAAATTGTTCACAGATGTTTTTTTAGGTGATATCCATTCGTTGTTTACTTTGTAATTTGATAGCTTTTCTATACCCATCTTGGCCTTTTTGAAAGTTTCATCTGAAATTTCAATTCCATTTAATATGTAATAAAGAATTGCTTCATTGTAAGAAAAAATTTCATCCGGATTCTGTTTTATTATCTCTCTTCTGTTTTTATACATTTTTTCTGGCTTTATATTAAATAGATTTATAAACTCTTTTTCATATGGAGAAGATAGAATTTGCTGACCGGATAATGTGGCAACGGGGTTTGTAAATATAATTTCATCAGAAAAAATCATGGATATGATTAGGTTCCTTCTAAATCCTTTTTCTGCTAGTCTTATCATATTCCCAGTTTCGTTAGTTATAGAATTTAAGAACGGATTGTTTGCTATCATTGGATAGCTATCTTCAGTAAATCCTGCATAGAACTTTTTCTTTTTATATACAAATCTTGAATCTGATAAATTCATTATTTCAACTGTATTGGAATAGTTTTCAGAATCTCTAAAGCTTTCTATTTGGGTTAGTTCTGATATAATTTTATAGAATTTTTCAATTTTGATGTTCTTTTCTTTTTTCAAAAGTTTTTCTAAAGATTTTTCGGTTTTTAGTAAAAGAGATTCAAACGCTTTTAATGCGTTTATTTCAGAATGAATCATTTTGTTTTCGTACATATCGTCCAAATAATCTTCAAGCCTTTTTATTTTCAAAATATCATTTTTAAACCATTTCTCAAGTAATTTTCTGTAAGAACTAACTGTAAAACTCTTTCTGTTTTTCAAGACTTCTTTTAATATATCAAAGAGGTTTAAAAACAGTTCTTTTAATTTTTCTGTCTCATCTATTTGTTTTTCAATTCTTTCTTTTTCGTCCGATTTATTTAAATTAACTTTTAATTCTTTTTCAAAAATTTCTATTTTTTCTATCCACTCTTTTTTCCTGGCGTTGAGAGAACTTTTTCCAGAAGAATAAATAAGATTTAAGTGCCTTAAATAACTTTCAATTTGTTCCATAGTTAACGGGGAATCTCCGCCAAAACCTGTTTCAATCATTGCCAACAAATCTTCAACTTCATATCCTCTTACAACAGTTTTCAGAGGTTGAAGCAATATGTTCACAATTTGGCTTTCTGACAAAGGAATATCTTGTTTGAATCTATAAGGAATCCCTATTTCTTCAAAGTAATCTGAAAATATGGAGCCATAGGAATCGTCTGGAATAACTATTCCTATTTCCTCAGGTTTATAATCATCGTTTATCAAATGTTTTTTTATCATTCCAGCGATCTTTTGTATCTCATCTATATTATCTGACATCTTTATTATTCTGAACTTCTTATTTTGAAAAGAAGTTTTTAATTTTTCTGATTTTGTAGAAATTTCAAAACCATTATCTAAAAGGTAATTATACACACCATTTAGTGAGAAAAATGACCTATCATTTAATTTTTGAAAAACGAAAAAATCTACAGTTTCAAACATTTCAAATAATTTGTTCAAAACATTAGAAGTCAGAGGAGTTAAATCAAAAAAACCGGATATGATTAATTTTTTGTCTTTTTTCTCAATATTATAATCTTCCACAAACCATTTATATACACTCGTTGGATCGTAGTTTTTTTCTGTGGTAATCGAACCATCAAACTTACTATTCAAGATATCTTCCAAAGATCCTTGTAAGTTTTTATATAGTTTATACAAGTTAGACTCTTCGTCAAAAGAATTGTGAAATTCTTCAAAATTTTCAGAATACTTCAAAGATTCTGTATTCTGTAGCCTGGTTATTTCCCATTCTTTTTCAAATATATCCAAAATATAATCAGTAGACTTTTGTGATTTAGAAATTATCTTTAAATATTCTGAAAATTCAGAATCACCTTTTTCTTTTTCTATTAAATCCTCT
>Ga0182234_10204_pt1 | contig 20089 bp, 21 predicted proteins | sample hydfratesGB_TM_A_FD_145595 | JGI IMG/M metagenome (GOLD analysis project Ga0182234, IMG submission 145595) | Subsurface microbial communities from deep shales in Ohio, USA - hydraulic fracturing test GB_TM_A | ecosystem: Environmental > Aquatic > Deep subsurface > Shale gas/oil reservoir >...
TTTTTTAAGAATTCAACTCAAAAAATTATTATTTAGTTTTTAAATCAGGTAATTTTAGAGTTAAAGCAGAGGAAAATTATATTTCGTGGTTGCTATGAATAATTCAGGTTTTAATTATCTAAAAATACAATAGTTAACTTATCATCTATCTATTCAAGAAACTTATTTCCTATCACCTTAATATTTTCATAGAAGTTAACATGAATGAACGGTTGACTTTGACCATTAGGTAGTTCAAATTGAGTTGGGAGTGGAGAAACTACTGAATGGCCTGCTTCAACTTTTTCATTCGGCATAATCAAGTGAATTTCCAGTTCATCCTTCTGAGCAGTACCAAAACCTAAATTATAATTTTTATCTCTTAATCTTGGAGTTACCATTACGTGAACTATTCTGTTAGTGTCTAAAAGATCTCCGTTTCTATAGAAATTGCCCATACCCCAGAATGTTAAATAACTCCAGACATTAGGCATTCTTGGATCACCAACACCAGTTGCCCCGTGCATATAAAGATTAGTTCCGGCACCACCAAAGAACTGGTGATCAGGGCCTACCGGTATTAATTTCTGAAGTTTAACCTGATAGGTGTTTTTACCTGTGGGATCAGTAAACTCAGCTGTAAGAGCAGCTATATCCTTAGATTTAGGGGTATCTAATATTGTCTTATCCCAGACTTCAATATCTATATTCCCAGTAATTTCTTTAACATTATTGGAAAAGGGGCCTGGTTTTTTTGTAGTAGTAAAGCTTTCACCATCTTCACTAACAGCTCGATTTTCCAGAGGAACTGCCTCAAGTTTTAAAGGATTATCAGGAGTACCAAAAACTTCAGGATCTAATTTTCTTAGTCCAGGCAAGATCCAGATTCCCTTACCTTCAGATTTTACAGTTGTTTTTACACCATCCTGAGCTAAAACAGTCGCGTTCAAAGTCAGAACCAAAGTTACGACAATCGCCAGACTTAGAATTACAGACATCAAACCTAATCTTTTTTTCCTCATAAAAGTATCCCTCCTACGCATATTTATTAGTTATTCTATAATTAATAATATCATAGATAGTGTTCAATAAATGTTAGTGCACTAACATTTATACCATATAGGAAATATCAGAAGAAAGGGTTGGATAAGAAAAAATCATTTTCTTGATTTCTAGAGCTGACATCTCTGTTTTTATAAACAATGCAAAAAGATTTATAATTTCTTCGGCATTAGGACCAATTAAATGAGCACCTAAGACTGTTTCTTTATTTTTATCTATTATAGTTTTAAAAGTATACTCTGACTCCTGCATTCGACGAGCATTAAACCAATCTTTAGCCTCTTTATATTTAACTCGATAATTATAACCTTCTGCTTTCGCTGATGCTTCAGTTAAGCCTACTGAAGCCATAGTTGGCAGTGTAAAAACTACTGTTGGCATGGGTGGATATTCCACTTTTTTCTGCTCATTTTTAATAATATTACTGGCAGCTGCATATCCTTCCAGAACACCTACCGGAGTCAAAGGTAAGCCGGGAGAGTCGGCAGCATCTCCTGCAGCATAAACTCTGGAATTGGTTGTGCTCTGAAGATATTCATTAACTTCAATTCCTTTTCTGCTATAAGCAATATTTGCTTTTTCCAGATCCAAATCAAAGATTTTAGGAGGTCTTCCCGCTGAATTTATTACCATTTCTGCTTCAAAAAATTTAACTTCTCCGCTGGCATTTCCTTTCACCCGGTAGGACTGGTCCGTTTTTTCAATTCCGCAGACTTCTGTTTGTAAAACAAGATTGATGCCCATCTTTTCACAGACCTCAATCAGCTGAGTAACAATATCCTGCTCAAAATTTTTCAAAGGAGACTGACTGCGGTGGACAATTGTTACCTCAGCTCCACAGCGAGCAGCAATATGAGCAAATTCAAAAGCAATATAACCACCTCCGATAAAAAGAAGGGAATCCGGCATTTCTGGCATATTGAGAAAATCTGTACTGGTCTGAGCATATTCTGCTCCAGGAAAATCAAGTTTTCTTGGTCTAGCCCCAGTAGCAATTGCTATTTTATCCGCTTCAATTTTTTCCTCCCCAACCTGAAGAGTGTTTTTAGACAAAAAACGGGCTGCTTTATGATACATAGTTATACCTTTTTCCTCATAACCTCTCTTAATTTTAGGAGGCATTTCATCTACAAATTTCTGTTTAAAAGCCATGACATCTGCCCAATTAATTTCGGGTACATGATCTATTCCTTTCCCCTGAAGATGTTTAGCATGATAGTTAATTTCTGAAGGCCCAATCAAAACCTTTTTGGGATCACAACCGCGTAAAGCACAGGTTCCTCCGTAAGGACGTTCATCAGTAATAGCAACCTCTAAACCCTTATCTGCTGATTTTTGAGCAATACTCATTCCTGCCATTCCAGAGCCAATCACAAACAAATTAAATTTTTTCAACTTTAATCCCTCCTATTATTTTACTTTAAATTAATATTTTTATCTGTATATTTTCTAGTTTTAACAGCAGTAGTATAAGCTTTCAGAACAGGCTTTTTATACAGATTAATAATTTTACTATTATTAATAGAAATAACTATAGTTGAAAGCAGATGGCTAAGTTATAAAAAATATGTTATCACTTACTAAAATGTTATAACCTTACTTTCACTTTTAAGATAATCAGTTAAAGGCTCTCCCATATATTTAACCTCGATACCCAGTTCTGCTAGATCATCTGCTACATTATACCGATCAGCACATGCTTTACAGGCTTCAACTTTAATTCCTGCTTCAATAAAATCTTTAATCTGTTCCTGTAGTTCCTGATTCTCACTTAATAGTTTTGACGATGGTCCCCAGATAATAAATTTAACATCCTGCCACCATCCCTGTTTTTTAGCATTAATAGTGTACATAAACACCATATTTTCTGCAACTTCTGGATCACCACTTGTCCATAAAACAACTAAACTATTGTCTGCTCCCATTTTATTCAACTCCTTTTAGTAATAATGATTTAATTTGTACGATCTTCTAAAATTGATTTTTTTGCCAGCCAGAGAAACATATTCATACTCCTGACCGGACTCTTCTAAAATGTAATTAACCACATCTGAAGTCGTCCCATTAGCTCTACCACTACCGCTTATACCTAAGATCAATTTATCACTCCTTCTTTAATTACTCAAACTCTGCAGATTAATTATTCTTTTACAAATGCAGAGTTTGAGTAGTGATATTTAAATCAGATTGATTTTTAACTTACTACTGTACTTCCATCTCCCCTGTGACTTCACTATCTTCAGTAATCTCTGCAGATTCCTGATATTCTTCACTGGCAAAATAGATGTTTCCTTCAACTGTGGCATCATAGAGTGTAAATCCATTAGCCTCTACAACCACATCTCCTGCAAAAACACCACCCTGAAATCTTGTATTGGGACTTTTAATAACCATCTGAGGAGCAGTAATTGTGTATCTATCTGTCACATTATAATTATCATCCTGAGCATAAGCAGCTATTTTACGATAAATATCATTTTCCGAATTACCGCTATCATGGAAAGTCCCTTCAACTACAATTTCTTCTTCAAAGGTTAAATCATTTAAGATAGCAACTATCCAGGTTCCATCCGCACTAATAGCTTCTTTAAAAGCCGCTTTCTCATTGACTATAGAAGCTGTTGTTACAGTATCAGCCGTTTCCTGTTTGTTTTCGTCTGCTGCATTACCTCCACACGCTGTTAATAGAAAAAGTGAAAGAACAACAATTGTGATCAAAGTTAATTTTTTTCTCATTTTAATATTCCTCCCTATTTGTTTAATTTACAAATTATCAATAATTGTCTGGGGCTCTGTCCGAGTTGTGTAATCTACATTCAAATCGACAAAATCTATTTTCCCTTCCTGATTTATAATATAAACTGCTGGCACAGGTAAAATCCATTTATCAAGTCCGTTATACTCTGCAATATCAAGCCCAAAACCCTGGTACACTTCTTTAACAGCAGCTGGAACTTCAAATAACACTTCATAATCAGCTGCAGTTTCTCCTTTTTGATCACTTAAGAGCTCAAAGTCTAGCTCTTCCTTTTCTTTTTGATCCAGAGTGTTATCCGGAGTCTGAGGGCTGACAGCAATTAACTGTGCACCTTTTTCTTTAATTTCAGGCAGTGCCTGTTGATAGGCTTTTAACTGCAGATTACAATAGGGACACCAGCCGCCGCGATAAAATACTAAAACTACCGGACCTTTTTTTAACTCCTCTACTAGAGAAACTTCCTTCCCGAGATGATTCTTTAATTTAAAATCAGGTGCCTGATCTCCAACATCCAGACCATCAACTTCACCTGATTCTTCAAGTTTTTGATTGGCTTCAGCAATCTTTTTCTGAATTGCTTCAGGTGTTTCATTATTTTCTCCAAGACGATTTAATTCTTCCTGTAAATTTTTAATCATAAATTTTCCTCCATTTTTTAAATTATTTTTCTATTTAGTATATGTTCAATCTTCTATTTGTGCTCAGCTTCCAATTCTATTCCCAGACCGTCTGCTGTTCTATTTACATAATTAAAGTAAGCAGCAACCTGATTTAAGTCCAGAATATCTCTATCACTCAGCTCAAAATCTCTTAATTTACCAAGATCCTCTTTTTTTACTGCTGCCGGCTTCTTAGTCAATTTAACAGCATAATCCAGCATTGCCTTTTCTTTTTCACTGATTGGTGCAGTTTTATAATCATCCAGAACACCATTCAGTATTTTTTCTGCCTGCTCATCATCTCTGATCAACTTTTGGAGCGCCGCTCCATGATGTGTTTTTCAGTAGTGACATTCATTGACATCAGAAACCACTGTTGCTATCATTTCTCGCTGCCTGCGGGAAATATTTGATCTGGCAAACATAATTGTCTTATAGATTTTAAGATGGTCCTCTAAAAGATCAGGATTTAAAGACTGGACTTTTAGAACATGTGCCACTTCATTTTTACCAGAACGACTTAACTTATCATATAGTTTAGCTAATTTACCTTCTGCCTTATCTTCATTGATCATATCTATCCATGCTATTTTTATCTCCTCCCTTAGTATTATTTTCTGAACTGTAATTATAATTAGCCCTTCAACTCGGAGTTGAATTATCCGAGTATTAGCTAAAATTTTTATCTAGAATAGTTAATATGCTGTTAAAAGCTTTAAAAATTATTCATAAATCAAAATGATTTCAAAATTATACTTTTTGCAGTATAAAAAACATCATTTAACTCAAATACTCGTTAGCTCTCAGAGCCGCTTTTGCTCCCTCTGCAGCTGAAATTACAATCTGTTTATCTTTGATATCTGTTACATCTCCGGCAGCAAAAATCCCTTCTATACTTGTCTGATTATTTTTGTCAATAATAATCTCGTTCTTCTGATTTATCTGCAGTCGATCACAAACAAAACCTGTATTTGGTATTAAACCAATTTCAATAAAAATTGCTTTGACAGCAAGATCGAGTTCTTTACCTGTATTTATATTTTTAATTTTAACAGATTCCACCTCGTGATCACCACTTATTTTAGTAGTCTCATATGATTTGCAGATCTCTATTTTATCTGAGTTATTTACCTTATCCTGCAGACTTTTATCTCCAGATAGCTGCTCTCCTCTAATGATTAAATAGACTTTAGTTGCAATTTTGGCCATATCAAGAGCTGATTCCAGGCCAGAATTGCCGCCGCCAACAACAGCAACCGGCTGATTTTCATACAAAAAGCCGTCACAGGTAGCACAGTAACTTACTCCCTTATCTTTTAGCTGATGCTCTCCCGGGACTCCAAGATGTCTTTTTTTGGTTCCGGCTGCAATAATAACAGCTTTAGTTTCGATTTCTTTTTCACTTTTGGTAATTAGAGTATGTCCTTTTTCTTCGTGTTTGATATCCAGTATTTCTTCTCCAAAGAGAGTATCAATATTATAATTCCGAAGGTGAGTTAAAAAGTCCTGCACCAGATCCGGTCCGGTAGTTCCATATTCAGGCAGATAGTTATCGATGGTATCAGTTTCTAAAACCTGACCTCCGATATCTCTGGCTGCCAGAAGAACCTTTAAACCTTTTCGAGCTGCATAAACCGCCGCAGTCATACCGGCCGGTCCGGCTCCAATCACTGCCACATCCCAGTCTTTTTCGCTGCAGTTTGGCCTTTCAAATTCAATCATCTCATCCAGCTGACCAGTGCTTACCTTCTCAATCAAACTATCATAACCACCAATTTTTTGGCCATTGATAAATATTTGTGGAATAGTTTCTTTACCACTACGTTCTATCATTTCCTGCTGGAGTTCCTTATTATCAGTTATGTCATAATCAGTAAATTCGAGCCCCAGACTTTTCAGCATTGACTTTGCACGTCTACAGTAAGGACACCATTCTTTTGTATAAATTTCAATCTCTGGGTTTTTCATCATATCAAATCCTTTCTTTAATTAATTTCAGGATTAATAATATCTTTAATAGTTGTCTGTTCAAGTTCAGCCAGCATTTTTTGATAGGCCTGAGCAAATACTTGATGGATCTTACATCTATCTGTAATTTTACAGTCACGGATTTCATCTACACATTCGAACACATTTTCTTTTGCTTCAAAAAGTTCCACTATCTGAGCCAAATTGATTTCTTCAGCACCTCTGTTTAAAGTATATCCACCTCTTTTTCCTTCAGCTGAACTTACAATTCCATCTGCCGACAACTTCTGCATAACTTTTGCCAGATAAGAAGAAGATACATTTCCCATATCTGCCAGTTCTTTAACAGAGAGTTCTTCTTTTTTATTTCTTGCTAATATCATTAAGGCATGAACTGCATAATCTGTTTTTCTTGAAGTTTTCATATTCTTAAAATATCTCCTTTTCAACTTTAAATCTAATTGTATAAATGACAGGACGTTAAATGACCTGCCTCAACTGCTTTGAGTTCTGGTTCTATCTTTTGACATTTATCAAAACTATATTTACAGCGGGGATGAAAACTGCAGCCAGAGGGTGGATTGATCGGACTTGGGACTTCTCCTTCTATAATCTCACGCTCTTTATAATTCCAGTCATCATTAACTCCTCTTAAGGAGGAAAACAAGGCTTCTGTATAAGGATGGACTGAATTATTGAAAATTGTGTCAGTATCTGTAATCTCAACTATTTTACCTAAATACATTACTGCAACTTTATTGCTGATATATCTTACCTCATGTAAATTATGAGAAATCCAGAGATAAGTCAGCTGATATTCCTGCTGCAGTTTTTTCATCAGGTTTAAAATGGCAGACATTATTGAAATATCAAGACCGGAAGTTGGTTCATCACAGACTATAAACTCAGGCTGTAAGGCGAGAGCCCTTGCAATCCCCACTCTTCTCGCCTGACCACCACTCAATTCGTGGGGAAAAAGTTCCGAATATCTTTTGGCAAGTCCGACCATATCAAGCAGCTCCCAGACTCGATCCAGTAAATTATAATCATCCTTAATTTCATCATGGATATATAGTGGTTCAGAAACAATCTCTTCTACAATAAAGCGGGGGTTTAAGGAAGACCGAGGGTCCTGCAGAATCATCTGTGCATCTGATCTAAAATTTTTTAATTCCTTTTTATTAAAATCATTGATTGATTTCCCCTTATACAGGATCTCTCCTGCCGTTGGTTCGATTAATCTCAAAACAGATCGAGCCACAGTTGTCTTTCCACAGCCGCTTTCCCCAACTACAGCCAGAGTATCTTCTTTTTCAATCTTAAAACTTACATCATCAACTGCTTTTACATTAATCGGACCTTTATTGGCCAGTTTATAAAGCAGGCCGTCATTATTAACAAAATATTTTTTTAAATTATTAACTTCAACTAAAGCCATTTTTATATCTCCTTAACGCTCATTTAAAAAACAGGCAGAAAAATGATTTGATGCAATTTCTTTAAGCAGGGGCACTTCTTTCCGACAGCGATCAAAACTGCAGCTGCAGCGGGGATGAAATTTACAACCTTCTGGATAATTTCCGGGATCAGGAACCTCTCCCGGGATAGTCTGCAGCTCTTCTGTTTTCTGATAATCCGGCAGACACTTTAAAAGTGCCTCTGTATAAGGATGATTGGGGTGATCAAATAATTCTCTGGTCTGAGCAACCTCAACTATCCCCCCCGCATACATCACAGCAATTCTGTCACTTAAGCCGGCAACAACTCCCAGATCATGACTGATATATAGGATAGATGTTTTGTACTCATCTACCAGCTTAGATAATAGGTTTAAAATTTGGGCTTCCACTGTCAGATCAAGAGCTGTTGTCGGCTCATCTGCAATCAAAAGAGAGGGGTTGGAAATAAAAGCCATGGCCAGCATCACCCGCTGTTTCATCCCACCACTAAACTGATGGGGATATTCTCCAAATCTGTATTCTGGATCTGAAATGCCAACTTTTTTTAAAATTTCAACCGCTTCTTTTTTTAGTTCTTTTCTACTTTTTTGTTTTTTAGACTTAAAATATAAAACATCAAGAATTTGAGTTCCCACTTTAAAGACCGGATTAAGAGCATTTTGTGGATTCTGAATCACCATTGCTATTTTCTGGCCTCGAATCTGATCATTAAAATCTTTTTCGGATAAATTGCAGATATCTTTACCTTTAAAAAATATACTTCCCTCTGCTATTCTGGCTGAATCCGGCAGCAATCTTAAAATTGTCTTTCCTAAAGTCGACTTTCCGGAACCACTTTCCCCGACCAGAGCCAGAATCTCACCACTCTCTAGTTCCAGATTTATAGCTTCCAGCACCCTTAAATAGCTGCCTTTATTTTTATATTCAACTGCTAAATCCTTTATTTTTAATATTTTATCGGGCATAAGACTTTATACCTCCTGATTTAATTTTGGATTTAAAGCCACCCGCAGGCTCTCTGCAAAAGTCGAAAAACCAAGCATAGTCAGCATTATTGCCAGAGCCGGCCAGACTATCATTAAGGGTGCAGTCTGAATATACTGATATGACTCCTGCAGCATTACTCCCCAGCTGCTTAAAGGAGGCTGTAAACCCAGTCCTAAAAAGGAAAGCCCTGCCTCCCACATAATCATTGAAGCCATGTCCATTCCACTTAAAACAAGGACTGAAGCAAATATATTGGGCAGAATATGTTTAAAGATTATGCGGGAGTTGTCTGCACCCAGTGATCTGGCGGCTTCCACAAAATCCTCTTCTTTTTCAGATAAAGTATCGGCTCTTACCACCCTGCCGTAGCGGGGCATAATAGTGACTCCCAGGATAACTATAACACTCAACAGTGAAGGGCCAACTATAGAAAGCAGAACTAAAATTAAAATTATTGGTGGAAAAGCACGAATCACATCAAAAATAAATAAAATTAGATTTTCCAGTATACCACCAACATAGGCGGCCAGTAACCCCAGAATTATACCAATAATTACTGAAATAATTATTCCACCAAAAGAAACTAAAACTGCCGGCCGAGCTGCGTAAATTAGGCGGCTCAAAATATCTCTGCCCAGGCTGTCTGTACCCAGTAAATTCTCCAGACCGGGACCTTCCAATCTTTTAGTTACATTAGTTTTATAAGGATCAGCAGGAGCGATTAGGGGAGCAAAAATTGCTGAAATTAAAATCAGCAGTATAATTGAGCCGCCGAGATAGGCTTTATAATCTTTTTTCATTATTTTAATTACTCTAATGCTCTTTTTTTTAAGGCGAAAAAATTTCTGACTCTTAAACATCTTAAACCTCCAGCTGATTATTTTTGTTTAATTCTGGGATCAAAATAGGCATATGAGATATCAGCAGTTAAATTTGCAATTACAAATAAAAGGGCAGCCACTAAAACTCCACCTCTAACCAAAGGAAGATCGCGTTCATTAACCGAATCAACAATCAATCTACCTAAACCAGGGCGATTAAAAATTACTTCCACAAAAACAGCTCCTCCGAGCAGCCTGCCGATACCAAGTCCAATTACTGCAATAATTGGTTTGATTGCTTTTTTTAAAGCATATTTATAAAGAATATAATAACGGGGAATACCAAAAGATTTTTCAGTCTGAATGAACTCCTGATCAAGGGTTTCGAGCATTGAGCTTCTGGTTAAACGGGCAATATAACCGGTCCAGCCAACCGAGAGAGCCAGAGCAGGTCCAATTAAGTGATGAATGCTGTCTAATAAGCCGCCATCACCAATTCCAATTGAGGGCAGCAGATTAAAATTCACTGAAAAAATAACAATTAATAAGACTCCGGCAATATAGGTCGGAGTTGAAGCAGTAATAAATGAAAATATAGTTAAAAACTTTTCAAAATAACTGTTATTATAATTAGCAGCCAGCAGTCCAATAGAAATTCCATTAAAAACAGCCAGCCCCATCCCGGCCAGGGTTAAAATAACTGTATAGGGCAGCACATCTAAGATAACCTTTAAAACTGATCGATCTCTAAAAATCGAAGTCCCAAGATCTCCCTTAATTATATTCTGCAGATAAAGCAGAAAACTCTGATACCAGGGTTTATCAAGTCCAAGCCGACTCTCAAGTTCCTCTGCCATTTCGGGAGTAGCTCTGGGACCAAGTATAATATCTGCTGGATCTCCCGGCAGTAAATAACTGAGGCTAAATAAAATTAGTAAAACTGTTAAAATAGTTGGAATCACCCATAAGAGGCGTTTTGTAATATAGATAAACATATGCTAATCCTCCAGCTTTTGAGTTTAAAAGAATAAAGTTTTTTGGCTTAATTTAGAATCATTTGGAATTCCTAATAAATTGTTTGGATAAAACCTGAATCTAAATATTTAAATCCAGATTCAGGTCTGCAGTATTATAATGTTTTTTTATTCTTCGCTGCTGGTTATTAACCAGGGCAGAACTACTCCATCAGGTGAAAAAGCCGGCTCAATTTCAGTAGTCCAGGCTGGTGTTTTAACACCATGGGTAACCCAGATTCCAATTGAATCGTTATGCATCAGCTTCTGCATTTTCTCGTAATTCTCAGCTCTCTTTTCAGTATTCAGGGTAGTCTCAGCCTCCTGCCAAAGTCTATCATATTCTTCATTTGACCAGTGGAATAAATTCCATTTTCCGATCTGTTCACTCAAATTCCACTGAAAATTATAACCCGGATCAACAGTATTGGTAAATCTGGCATAGGTTATATCATAACTACCTTCCTGCCAGCGGTCAATTTTGGGTCCAACTTCCAATGCCTCAACATTTAAATCAATATTAAAGCGAGATAATTGATCCTGAATCAAAGCTCCAATCATTCTTCTTTCTTCTGTCGCATCTGTTACATATTCCAGTTCAAGACCTTCTCCTTCTGGATATCCGGCCTCTGCCAGTAAATCCCAGACATAATCTTCACCTACATCTTCCAGCTTAAAAGCAGGAGCTTCCCAGTAACCAGTCATATCTTCAAGTAAAATAGAATGTGCTCTCTCTGCCTTACCAGCAAAAGCACCAACCAGAATTTCTTCAGGATTAATTATATATCTTAAGGCTTCTCTCAATTTCTTATTATTTAATGGCTCCTTACTGGTGTTGAAGGCCGCATATTGGATTGCCAGATCTGGATAAATTTCAGCTTCAAACTCCTCCATCTGACTTATCTGATCAAAGTTATCAAGCGTTAGCTGTCCAATATCAATTTCTCCGGACTGTAAAGCCAGTTCCTGAGATGTAGGGTCAGCCATCGGCATAAAAACAATTTCTCCATAATCCGCCGCTGCCTCAAAATAATTTTCATTTTTCTGCAGGGTTATATTATTGTTGACATCCCATTCTTTAAATACATAGGGTCCAGTACCAATCGGGTTGCTGGCAAATTCTTCTCTTCCCATCTCTTCAACCGCTTCTTTACTGACAATTAAACCAGCATTAAAGGGTAGTGTGGAAGTAAAAAGCCTTCCCATTGGCTGTGTCAAAATTAATTTTACTGTATATTTGTCAACAATTTTTACTCGTTCCAGATTACTGAATGATTGTACTTCCGGAGAGTTTGCAGCTTCTGCAATTATTCTTTCAAAAGAAAATTTAACATCTTTAGCAGTGAATTCTCCGTAATCTTTATGAAACTGAACGCCCTCTTTTAGCTGAAAAGTAATTTCTGTACCATCCTCAGAAATCTCCCATTTTTTTGCCAGATCAGGCGCCACTTTAAATGTTCCTGGCTTATACTTAACAAGACCATTAAAAACTGAATTCATTACCGGCCAGTCAGATAAAACCCGCTGCAGGTAAGCTGGATCAAGAGTCTGAGCTCTGCCTGGAATAGCAATATTTAGACTGTCATCCTGAGCAGCTGCTGGGTTAGTTAACAGACTAAACACCAGAGCAGTAGTTATGAAAATAAAAATATATTTATTTTTTAACATTTTGGCCTCCTTGGATTCTCTCTTTTTCCACCAAATAAAAACTAATTTTAAATTTAAATATTTTCTTATCGCATTTCCTATCTATATTCTGGATTCGGATGATCAAAACTGCAGCCGGCATCCCAGGCACTTCGCTGATTACCGTGAGCAGTAATTCCATCATTCTCTTTAAGCATTTTAGCCAGATGCATTAAATTCCAGGTCATAAAGGTTGTGTTCCTCTGAGTAAAATCATTCTCCGGTCCACCGGAATTATCATCTAAATAGGAAGGGCCGGGTCCAGCTGCACCAATCCAGCCTGCATCTGCCTGAGGAGGAATTGTAAATCCGAGATGCTGTAAAGAATAGAGAATACCCATCCCGCAGTGTTTAATTCCATCTTCATTTCCGGTTACAATACAGCCACCAGCTCGACCGTAATAGGCATATTGACCTTTGTCATTAAGCTCACCCGACTGTCCATATAATCTCTCAATTACCCGCTGACAGACTGATGATTTTTGTCCCAGCCAGATTGGAGTACCTAAAATTAAAATATCAGCTGCCATTACTTTTTCAAATATCTGAGGCCAGTCGTCTTTTTCCAGCCCCTTCTTTGTCATATCAGGCCAGACCCCGGGAGCAATATCATAATCAGCTGCTCTCAAAACTTCAACCTCAACTTCATTTTTCTCCATAATTGACTTTGCAACATCCATCAGTCCCCTTGTATTTGAAGTCCGGGGTGATTTTTTTAGAGTACAGTTGATAAATAAAGCTTTTAAATCAGAAAAATCTTCACTATTTTCTTCACATAATTTAAGCTGCTTTTCATTTAATTCCATTTTTTTGCCTCCTTTTTAACTTAGATATTAATTATCCGCGTTAAAGTTAAACTAAGTATAATACATTGATAAGTATTTTACAAGCATAAATTCTATTCACTTAAGTTACGAACTATCCCATATTTTCTCAAAACAATTAAGTCAGCATCTATTTTACCTTTTTCTTCCGGTGCATAATCAACATTAATTAATTCTATAAATTCTGCCGTATAATCCTTTAATACACCATTGTATTTAACCCAATCACTACCCCTTTTTAATTCTAATATTACTCTTTCTCCAATATAATCTTCAAGCAGCGGCTCATAGGAAGTTTCAACTAAATTATAAACTTCATTTTTCATTTTATTAACCTGATTATCATTGCTGCTGATAGCTGCTCCTACAGGGGTTGTCTTGGAAAGATTGCTCGTCATCATATTTATTATTTCAATAACAGCATCTTTGATGATTTTTAAGAAATTTAAAGTTGAGCGCCTGAGCCTCCTCCAGCGTGAAGGCTGGAAGGTTTTCCTGAAATCTTTTTCCCTTAGTTTTTTACCTTCTTCAGTTAGATCCTTATGATAGCGAACTACTGCCTGTATATCAGGATATTCATTTTTATAAAGCAAAAAACTCAAAAATTTCAACTTATTTTCAGCTTCAATTATCTCCGGATAATTAAATTGCAAACCAGAACTTTTCAAATGCAGTTTTCCTCTGTACTGCTGTCCATTTAAGAGTTCCAGAGTAACCATATCATCTCTAAAATCTTTAAGACATTTGTCTTTTTTTATCTTTCTAATAACAACCGCTATCAAGGCTGAAAGAATAATAAATATAATTGTTATAGCTGCAGCATCCAAAATTTAGCCCCCTTTTATAACTTTTTCACTATCTTCATATTTAAACAAAGATTAGTAAATTCCTTTATTTTAGGCTTTAATTTCTCATCAAATTTTAATTTGTAAAGTGAAAAAAAGACTATGCCAGACAAGATAAGCTGTCACAGTCTTTAATAAAATAACTTATATATAGTCAGTGTTTTTCTATTAAATCAGAAAATTACTGATTGTTTATTATTCATCTTCACTCTTATATTTATGCAGTAGGACAGAACATTGAGCAGCTTCGGCAATTTTATCAGTTGTACGTCCAAATACTGTCTGATAAACCCACCAATCTCCAGATGGACCAATAACCAGCAGTTCAAAATCTTCTGTAGCTTTTTTGATACTGGCTGCCAGAGAATTTCCCTCCAAGATCATTGTCTCAGCATCAATATTGAATTCAAGAGCTTTTTCTTTTGCTGATGCCAGAACTTCTTTTCCTTTCTGGCGGCTGCCATCTCTTTTATCTACATAATGGGCCAGTGTTAAAGTAGCATCCGTTTCATTTACTATATGTTTGATCAAATTAAGTCTGCTTTTCGAAGGTGCTTTGGCTACTGGATACATTACTTTTTTTGTCTCTTCAATATTAATTCTATTTTTATAGATAATCACATCTCCGTGAAAATTATCCATTATATGGGAGGCCATTTTAGAAATTTTAGCGCCGGGTTTGGGTCCCCAACCTAAAATTATGGCTTCTGCTTCCATATCAAATGCTGTTTCCAAAATACCTCTTTCAATAGTTTTAGAGGTAACAATTTCACGGTCACTGTGGATTCCATACCTCATCATTTTATGATGACTTTCGGTAACTCTTTTTGCACCTTCTCGCCATTCACGGGGCAGATCTATATAACTTCCTTCCTGCATTACGTGGATAAACTTGACCATTCCTTTTTTTCTTTCAATTATATAAGAAGCCAGATCAGTTAAGTTATTGATATCTGCTTTATGTCCTAAAGGAAGCAGGAGCTTATTATATCCGGGCCAGTTTTCTTTTAATTTATCATTCATTAATCTAATACCTCCTCTAGAGCAAGATTTAATTCCAGCACATTAACTCTGCTTTCTCCAAATAAGCCCAATAAAGGTCCATCAGTATGTTCACTGATTAACGAATTTAGCTCAGATTCAGTAAGATCTGTGTTCTGACTAAGATAGTCAACCTGAAAATAAGCTGCCTCCGGAGAAATATGAGGATCTAGAGCAGAGCCAGACTCAGTAATTAAATCTACAGGTACTGCAGTATTTCCAGGATCATACTTTGCTTCAATTTCCTTTAAATCAGCAGCTATTCTCTGCTGCAGCTTTGGATTTGATGCAGCCAGATTAGCACTACCCGAAGTTGAAGCATCATAATTAATCGAAGATGGTCTTGAGATAAAGTATCTGTCACTGTCAAAGTTTTGTCCAATTAATCTGGAACCTACAGCTTCTCCATCCTGATAAATTATACTGCCTGCTGCTTTATCAGCAAATAGTTGTCCAACTCCACCCAGTAATAGTGGATAAACAATTGAAAAAATCAAAAGCGAAAGCAGCATTAATTTAATAGCCACTACAATATTCTTTTTAATACTCATTTAAAACACCCCCAGCATAACTAATAGCATATCGATTAATTTAATAGAAATAAATGGTGCAATCAAACCGGCTCCACCATACATAACCAGATTCTTGCGCAGTAATTTGGATGAGCTCTCCGCCTTATAATTTACACCCGTCATTGCCAGTGGAATTAAGAAAGGAATAATCAGTGAGTTATAAATTAAAGAAGCAATTACTACACTCTGCGGTGAATATAAATTCATAAAGTTAATCTGCTGTAAGGCAGGTATTCCTGCACTAAAGATAGCAGGAACCAGAGCAAAGTATCTTGAAATATCATTGGCAATACTGAAAGTTGTTAGCGAACCTCTGGTCATTAACAGCTGTTTACCAATAGCAACTACCTCAATTAATTTAGTTGGATCAGAATCAAGATCCACCATATTTCCGGCTTCTTTAGCCGCATTGGTTCCAGCCTGCATGGCAAGTCCCACATCAGCTTTAGCTAAAGCAGGAGCATCATTTGTTCCATCACCGGTCATTCCAATTAATTTACCCTGTTTTTGAATTTTTTCTACCAGAGCAATTTTTTCCTCTGGCTTAAACTCAGAATAGTATTCTTCAATTCCCGCCTGTTCTGCTACATAGCGGGCAGTTCTCTCATTGTCACCGGTTGCCATAATACATTTAACTCCCATTTCCTGCAGCTCCTGAATTCTGGCTTTAATACCTACTTTTAATTCATCCTGAAGTTCAATTAAACCAAGAATCTTTTTATCAACTGCTACGGCAAGAGGAGTACCTCCACTATCTGCAATTTCATGGGCTTTATCTGTTAAACCATCAGGAATCTTATCAGCATATTCCTTAACTGCTTCTACAGACCCTTTGCGTACTTCTGTTCCATCTGGTAGATCAATACCACTCATTCTGGTTTTTGCAGAGAACTCCACAAAATTTTCTTTTTTTAGCTCACTTTCATCTACTTCAACATCCAGATCATGAGCCAGATTAACAATTGAACGACCTTCGGGAGTTTCATCAAAATATGAAGACTGCAGACAGGCTTTATATAACTCATTTTTCTCACTTCCGACTGCTATAAATTTTTCTGCTATTCTTTCTCCAGTTGTAATTGTTCCTGTTTTATCTAAAATCAGGGCATCAAGGTCACCGGCTGATTCAACTGCCTTACCTGATTTAGCAATTATATTTTCTTTAGTTACCCTGGTCATACCGGCAATTCTGATCGAGGCCAGTAAAGCTCCAATAGTTGTCGGCATTAAACCGATCAAAAGAGCGATCAAATTAGCAACATCAACATCCATATCCACATACATGCCAAAGAAACGCATTGTCACAACTGCTGTCAGATAGACAAAGGTAAAACTGGCTAAAATTAGAGTCATTGAAATTTCATTGGGAGTTTTCTGTCTGGAGGCTGTTTCTACCAGACCGATCATTCTGTCTAAAAAGGACTCTCCTACAGCAGCAGTAACTTCTATTTTAAGCACATCACTTAAAACCTCTGTTCCCTCTGTAACAGAGTTTCTGTCACCACCACTTTCTCGTATTACAGGCTCTGATTCTCCTGTAATTGCTGATTCGTCAATAGAGGCACTGCCCTCAACAACTTCTCCATCACGAGGTATAATATCTCCTTTTTCTACAAAGACATAATCCCCTTTTTCTATATCTTCACCGGAGACAACTTCATAATCAGCTTCCGTTATCTCAGCTAATTCAATATCTTTGTTTTTTAATCTTTTACCTTCTGACTCTACCTGTAAGGCCTTTAAACTATCAGCATGGGCCTCACCCTGCAGTTCTGCTAGAGATTCAGCATAATTTGCAAATAATAAAGTGAAGACTAAAATAATTGTGATTGTCAGATAATACCAGGTGGGTTCCTGGCCGTTAAAAAGCGGTGGATAAATAGTTAATATTATTGTCAGTATGGTACAGAGTTCTACTACAAACATAACCGGATTTTTGATTAAATATCCGGGATCGAGTTTGATAAATGACTGTTTGATTGCTGTCCACTGCTGTTCCCAATCTATATCGAACATCTTTACATCCCCCCACTTAGCATTTCTGCAATTGGTCCTACTGCTAATGCAGGCATAAAGATTAAACCACCTATAATAATCATAACACCAACAAATAGAACTAGAAATGATAGATTTTCTACTTTAAGTGTTCCTTCTGTTTCTGGTCTGATTTTTTTCTTTGATAAATTACCAGCTATTAAAAGCTGACCAAAAATAGGAAGGTATCTTCCCATTAAAATCGTACCACCATTGAGTAAATTATAAAATACCGAGTTATCCATTAAGCCTTCCATACCACTACCATTATTAGCTCCGGCTGAAAACATTTCATACAGCACTTCTGAAAAGCCCGTAAAACCCGGGTTATGAATAGCTTCTTTTCCTGCTTCGGTTATTACTGCAATCGAAGTTGGAAATAAGACTAAAACAGGCAGTAAAAGAATAATTAAAGCAGCAATTTTAACTTCTCTCCATTCAATCTGTTTACCTAAGTACTGAGGTGCACGACCGATCATTAAACCGGCAATAAAGACACAGATAAAGATATAAGTCATTAAATTAAGTAATCCAACTCCAATACCATTATAGAGACAGTTCATTGCCATAGCCAGGAATGGCCCCATGAGTCCCTGGGGGCTATAGCTATTGTGCATACTGTTAACTGCTCCATTGGTAGTTGAAGTAGTGGATATTGCCCAGAGTGAACTTAAAAGACTGCCAAAACGAGTCTCTTTTCCTTCCATATTACCCAGACTCTGATCTATATGCAGATTTTCTTCTGCCATTGTTACTGCTCTATTGGGCTGCATTTCTCCAGCTGCAGTAATCCAGAGCAGACCTATAAAAATTACAAATAAAGCTCCAATTAAAATAACTCCATGTCTTCTCTTACCCATCCAGATTCCAAAAGCATAAATTATCGCCATCGGACTGGCCAGCATAATTAAGTTAAGTACTAGATTTGATAATATTGTCGGGTTTTCAAATGGATGAGCTGCATTAGCAGCAAAAAAACCGCCACCATTTGTCCCTAAGGTCTTAATTGCTTCTATTCCGGCTACAGGCCCAACTCTGATTGCCTGCTTGACTCCCTCAATTGTATTTACTACTATTTTCCCACCAAACCACTGGGGTGAACCCTGAGAAATTAAAATCAAAGCAACTATAAAGGAAACCGGCAGTAAAAATCTGATTAAACCTTTAATCAGATTAACATAGAAATTACCAAGTTTTGTTTCTTCTTCATTCTGGATTCCTCTGGTAAAGGCCGGTGCCAGTGCCAGACCGGTTCCTGCTGATAAAAACATTGCCAGTCCAACTGCAAAAAGCTGAGAAAAATAAGATAGGTTTTCTCCACCATAATGCTGCTGATTGGTATTACTAATAAAAGTACTGGCTGTATGAAAAGCCTGGTCCCAGCTCATCCCATCTAAATTAAGAGGATTTAGCGGCAGAATATTCTGGAATTTAAAGACCAGAAATAAAAACACAAATAGGATTCCATTAAATATCAAAAGTGAAAATAGATACTGCTTCCAGTTCATTTCTTTATCCTGCTCAATATTTAAAAAAGAAAATATCTTTTCTTCTATCAACTTAAAAGGCCGATCCAGCTTCTTAAAAAATTTCAGCTTTTCAGGCAGCTTACTTTTACTTTTTGTCTCATCCTGGTATATCCAGGCTACATATTCACCAAAGACATATATTAAAGCAAATAATAGGATGAAAAAGACAATTAAAGCTAATATATTTAACATCATATCACCTTCCTTTTAGAACTTTGTTGGAAAAAATAAAACATACGAAAGATAAATAAATACAAAGATTGTCACTATGCCCAAAATAATATTTCCTAAATCCATTTAACACCACCCCTGTCTTCTTATTTTATTTAATCATGTTTGGAAATATAGATTCCATCTTTGACCAGTTTAATTCCTGCATAAAGGATAATGAAAAATTCCAATCTGCCTAAAAACATACCGATAGTCTGAGTCCAGATAATACCTGTTGGTGCCTCTGGAGAAATCAGACCAATAGAAAGCCCAACAGTTCCCAGAGCAGATCCAAATTCAAACATACTGTCTAAAAGAGAATATCCATAAGCAGTGTGAACTGCTACTCCAGCAATAAAGGTAAATAAATATAAAATTATATAATTTGCTACATCCTTAATATGCTGATCTTTAACATGAAACTTATTTTCTCCCCGCCAGAGATAATTACTGCTTACAGTTCTGCGGGGCAAAAATTGTTCTTTGATTTCCCAGTATATTGATTTAAAAATTAAGTAAATTCTGTACTGTTTAATACCACCGGCAGTTGACCCTGTTCCACCACCAACCAGCATAATTATAATAATAATGAAATTAGCAAATAGCGGCCACCCAGTAAAAGCGATGGTTGAAAAGCCAGT
>Ga0182234_10205_pt1 | contig 19780 bp, 14 predicted proteins | sample hydfratesGB_TM_A_FD_145595 | JGI IMG/M metagenome (GOLD analysis project Ga0182234, IMG submission 145595) | Subsurface microbial communities from deep shales in Ohio, USA - hydraulic fracturing test GB_TM_A | ecosystem: Environmental > Aquatic > Deep subsurface > Shale gas/oil reservoir >...
ATTTAGGGCACCATAGAATTGCGACTATTTGGATGGGAGACAACATGTCATGGTGGGATCATATGCTTGTTCAAATGAGAATGTTGCAATCGTTGAATATGGCTGGATTTTTCTACACCGGTGCAGACGTAGGGGGTTTTGGGTCAAACGCTTCTCCCGAGCTTGTTATTAGATGGATGCAACTTGGTGCTTTTACACCACTTTACAGAAATCATTCAGCACTTGGAACAAGAGAGCAAGAACCTTTTGCCTTTGACGAAGAAACAAAAGATATGATGAGGGATATTATAAGACTTAGGTATTCTCTTATCCCATATTCTTATTCTGAATATATGAAATCAGTTAGCGAACTCAGACCATTTATCAAACCACTTCATATGGATTATGAAGGAAAAAGAGTTAAAGAAATTGAAGATCAATATATGTACGGTGATTCAATAATGGTTGCACCAGTTCACACGCAGAATGCCAAAGGAAGGTTTGTTCATCTGCCAGGTGATGATAAATGGTTATGCTGGGTTGCGTCTAAATGCGATGAAAGAAAGATGTCTATTTATTTCCCTGGTGATTTCTACGTTGATGCTGACTTGAATGAAATCCCACTTTTTATAAAAGAAAACAAGTTGATCACCATTTCTGAACCTATGAATTACGTTGGTGAAAAAGAAATAGAAGAAATAACAGTTATTGGGCTAGTTACTGACAAAGCAGAATTTACCTATTACGAAGATGATGGAGAAACAAAAGATTATCAAAAAGGTAAGTTTGCAGAGGCTTTGATTACAGTAGAAAAAGAAGGAAATGAGTATAAATTTTCTGTTGAAAAAGATGAACACGAGAATCCTGAAACCGGAGAAACTTATGAATTGGCTATAAAGAGGATCAAATTTGAGATATACGACGAACACGGAAACATCATAGAAAATACTATAGAAATATAATCAAAAAACCGAGCTTTTGACAGCTCGGTTTTTTTTTGTTATAATATATTTGTAGTTAGCAATCTTATGTTACGAATGATAAAACATTATTTTCGGAGGTGTAACTTAAATAAATGGACAAAAAGAAGAATATTGTTTTAAAAGCTGAAAATATAAGCGAAGAAATATATGAAGATATTTTCGAACAGTATTTTGATTCAGAAGAAGAAGATATAATCGGAGGTGAAGAAAATGAGATTGAATCCAAATGATTTTACAGAAAAAGCGCTAAAAGCCTTACAAGATGCTCAAACTTTTCTTGCAAGTACCCAAAGCAATTTGATGAAACCTGAGCATTTGCTTTATTCTGTTGTGGAACAAGACGACGAATATGTAAACGAGATTTTTGATGTGGAAGATTTAGATAGTTTGTTGAATGATTTAGACAATGCAATATCAGAAGATATAGGAATGAGATATTCAGGACCAGTAGGCGGGCTTTATTTGTCTAACAACTTGGCGAGAGCGCTGGAAATAGCCAAAAAAGAATTGAGAAAATTAAATCAACACAAAATTTCTTTGATGGGAATTGTGCTGGGAATTTTTCTCGAGAAGAATTCAATGGCTTCAAAAATACTTAACAAATATACAAATGAAAAAATTATAAGAAAGCAATTGAAAAAACAAATTGACGAAAACGACGAAGAGGATTCTTCAAGACAAAGAGATCCTTTAAAAAAATATACTATCGATTTGACAGAAGAAGCTTCTAAAGGGAAGTTAACTCCTGTTATAGGAAGGGAAAAAGAAATTCAGAGAATTATTGAAATTCTTTCCAGAAAAACTAAGAACAACCCTGTTTTAGTCGGAGATGCTGGTGTTGGTAAGACAGCTATTATAGAAGGATTAGCTCAAAAAGTTGTTGAGGAAGACGCGCCTTATTATCTTAAAGACAAGAAAATTTTTCAGCTGGATATGACTGGACTTATAGCGGGAACAAAGTTTAGAGGAGAATTCGAAGAAAGACTGAAAAGTGTTTTAGACAGAGCAAAAAAATTGAAAGATGAAGCAATCATTTTTATAGATGAATTACAAATGCTTATGGGGGCTGGTGCAACAGAAGGTAGCACTATGGATGCTGCAAATATTTTGAAGCCTTCTCTTGCAAGAGGTGAAATAAAAGTTATTGGTGCTACTACTATGGAGGAATATAGAAAATATATAGAAAAAGACAAGGCTTTTGCAAGAAGATTTCAACCAATAGACATTGGTGAGCCTTCTGTAGAAAATGCAATTCAAATATTGGAAGGACTTAAAGATTCTTACGAAAAACACCACGGTGTCGAGATAACTGATGGAGCTGTTAAAGCAGCTGTTAACCTTTCTCACAGATATATAACAGATAGGTTTTTGCCAGATAAGGCTATCGATCTTATAGACGAAGCCTCTGCAAAGGTAAAACTCAAAATAAACACAAAACCTGGCGAAGTGAGAGAAATTGAGAAAAAACTTCTTAACTTAGAAGATGAAATAAATAAATTGACTATAGACAAACAATATGAAGAAGCAGCAAGAAAAAAAGCTGAATATTTCGATGTTCAAAAAGAGCTTGAAGCTGCTAAAAAAATGGCTGAACAGAACAAAGAAAAAGACAATATTAGTGAAAAAGTAGATGAAGAAACTATTGCATACGTTGTTCAACAGTGGACAGGTATCCCTGTTACAAAGATGTTGAGCGATGAAAGAGAAAAACTCATAAATCTTGAAGACGAACTACACAAAAGAATGGTCGATCAAAATGAAGCAGTTAATATTATTTCAGAAACTATAAGAAAATCAAGAGCAGGCTTAAAAGACCCAAGAAGACCTCTTGGAAGTTTCTTGTTCTTAGGTCCAACTGGTGTTGGTAAAACTGAGCTGGCCAAGTCCATTGCTGATTATCTTTTTGGTGATGAATCAGCACTTATAAGAATAGATATGAGTGAATACATGGAAAAATATTCTGTTTCCAGACTTATTGGTGCAGCTCCAGGATATGTAGGCTATGAAGAAGGCGGACAATTAACAGAAAAAGTAAGAAGAAAACCTTATTCAGTTATTTTGTTGGATGAAATAGAAAAAGCACACCCAGATATTTTCAATATTTTACTACAAATCATGGATGATGGAAGATTAACAGATTCCCAAGGTAGAACTGTTAACTTCTCCAATACTATAATAATAATGACATCTAATCTTGGTTCTGAGCTTATAAGTAAATCCAAAAAAACAGTTGGATTTATAGAAGAAAATGCTGAGAATTATAAAGACATTAAAGAACAGGTTATGTCTTCTGTGAAGAAAGCCTTCAGACCAGAATTTATAAACAGATTAGATGATACTATCGTTTTCAAACCATTGTCTATGGAAGATATGAAGGCAATTGTAGATATAATGGTGGGAAGATTGGAAGAAAGGCTAAAAGAGAAGAAGCTAACTATAAAAGTTTCTGATGCTGCGAAAAAAGAACTTGCTGAAAAAGGTTTTGACCCTGTTTTTGGAGCTAGACCTTTGAGAAGAGTTATTGAAAGGGATATTGAAACCCCTCTTGCTAACAAAATAATCATGGCAGAAATACAAGAAAACGACGAAGTCTTAGTAGAGTTAGAAAACAACCAGTTAGTCGTTAAAAAAGGTAAAAGTAAAAACAAGAAAAAAGGGACCGAAGATGGAAGTAAAGCAAAGGTAAAAGAAACTGAAGACCAGAAATCTGAATAAAAACAATGGATAACATAATAAATGCCCCCGCTTAGCGGGGGCTTGTTTTTATTATTCAAAAACTTCAAAATCTTCTTTGCTTGCACCACAAATTGGACATACCCAATCTTCTGGAAGATCATCAAATGATGTTCCTGGTTCTACACCGTTATCTGGGTCTCCTTGTTCTGGATCGTAAATATATCCACATATAATACATCTGTACTTTTTCATTGGAATCACTCCCTTGTATTTTAAATGAGTGTATGTTATTCTACCTCTATTTTTTTGCTTGCTTCCCAAAGTCCGTGAATGTTACAATGAGACATTACTAACAATGTTCCTGATTTTGGTAATTTGATTTTTGTTTTTACTTTAGGTTCTCCAACAACAGGTCCAAACTCGTATCTTCCTACGTGAACTGTGTTAGGGTCTCCATCGTAATGTACATATAAGTCCATCCATTCTATATGATGTTCTACTGTGTTAGGATGGGCAATTTCTTTTCCAACTTCTACTTCAACCATAAATGGTTCGTCTTTTTTTACTTTTTCAGGGCTATCGATAGTTGGTACATGTTTTTCGTTTTTAAAATCGTCTTTTTTAATGATGTCACCAAACATACTTAAATCCCCCTTTAATAATTATTTGCTTGAAAATGATGTAAACATCTCTTTTTTTGCACCACAAACTGGACATTTTTCTGGAGCTGCGTCCCAAGTTGTGTAGCCACAAACTTCACATATAAAATAAGTTTTCCCTTCGATATCTTTTCCTTCTGTTGCTTTTTGTTTTGCTTCTGCGTACATACCTTCATGTATTTTTTCTGCTTCAAGAGCAAAGTGAGTGCTTCTTACTGCTTCTGGTTCTTCTTGGAAATCAGCAGAGTTGTTGTAAACTGGGTACATTTCTTTAATTTCGAAGTCTTCTCCTTCTCTTGAGCTTTCAAGATTTTCTTCTGTTGAGCCAACATAACCTAAAGCTTTGAAATGGTTTTTAGCGTGAACGTATTCTGCGTGTGCTATTGCCCTCCACATATTAGCTAAGTTGTCCAAACCCTTTTTTTCTGCTTCATCAGCAAAAATCAAGTATTTCATATGTGCTTTAGACTCACCACAATAAGCTTCTTCCAAAAACTGTCTAGTCATGTCTCTTTTAACCATAAAATTCACCCCTTTTTAGATTAATTTATACAAGTTAATTATAACATTTATTTTTGTAAATTATGTTACAATTTTTGCATTTCAAGGAGTAAATTTTGATTAAAATTCGATTGAATCGAAATTTCCTTTGAAACTCTTTATGAATTCTTTTGTTTTGTCCAAGTCTTCCAAGATACCCTTGATATTGTTTATGAATTCTTTAACAGATGCAGAGATTTCTTCCGCGGTAGCAGAACCTTCTTCGGATATAGCTAACAAGTTTTGTACGCTACTTGTAAGTTGTGTTAATTTATCGCCTTCGCTTTGAAGCTCTTTTAATATACTTTCTATATCTTTTGAAATGACTTTTATGTCTTCTGAAGAATCGAGATTGGATTTTGAACTATCTTTTAGTCTAACAGCTTCTTCTTTCATTTGATCGTATTCTCTATCCACATTATCTGTGAGTTTTTTAATTCCTTTTGAAATATTTCCCAATATTGAAGCTATTTGATTTGCTGCATTTTTTGATGACTCTGCCAATTTTCTTATTTCATCTGCAACTACGGCAAAACCTTTTCCAGCCTCTCCGGCTCTTGCAGCTTCAATAGCGGCATTTAGAGCTAAAAGATCTGTTTGTTCTGCTATGTTGCTGACTGTTTCAACTACATTCATGATTTCGTTTGCACCTTTGTCCAAGCTTTTTGACTCATCGACTAATTCGTTGAACCTTCCGCTCATAAGTTCTATTCCATTTGAAGCTTTTTCAACCATTTTGGATGATTCTGTTATGTTATCTACGGCTTTGTCCAAAGAAGTGACCATGTCGCTTTCTCTATTTATTATGGACTGTATTGAATTTACGTTTGATTCTACAACATCAGAAATTTGCTCGGCATCTTCACTTATCTGAACAGAACTTGTGGCAACTTGTTCTACAAGATCACCCATAGAATTTGAAAGTTCTCTCATCTCGTTTGCTCTTTCTCCAACTTTTGAAGTGAAAGTGTCAATCTCTTCAACATCTCCAACAAAATCTATGAAAAGACCGCTTAAAGTAGTTCTTAATTCTTCAAGTCTTTTTGTTTGTTCTTCTAAAGTTTTTTCACCTTTAACAAGCATTGGAGAGTTGTAATTTTTATTTTTCATGTTTTCTATGGATTTTTCACTTGACTTTAAAGCGTTAGTGTACATATTTCCCATGAAGAAAAATATAGCTCCTGCACCAACTCCAGTTAAAATACTGGATACCCACGATGAATCTATAAACATGTTTAAAACTAAGGAAAGTATAAATGCACTCAAAAATACGAGAAAGGTGGTTGAACTAACAAATTTTCTCAAAATACCCAAACCCATTACGCTGAAAAATTTGACTTTTTTGATTTCTGCGTATGGTTTTGAAGCTTTCACCCTTACTTTCATAAAACTACCTTCACTGTCTGAACCTTGGTCTAATATTTCGTATTCCATGTTATCGTTGAAATAATCTGCTGCTCCTTCTAAAAGACCCAAAAAGTAATATCTCATATCTCTAAATGATGAATAAGTAACAATTGCAACTTTTTCACTCTCTATATCAAAATCAATTCTTGGTGGTCTTGCACCAGGAATTCTTTTTGTTAAAGATTTATGCACGTCGTTCATAGCCGCTAAAAAAGATAGAAGGCCTTCTCTTTTGAAAAAATTTGGGTAATATGAATAAAATGTGTTGATGTTTTTCTTACCCATTTCTTTTAGAATTTCTTCTTTAGTCTTGCCTGTTCCATTTGAAATTGTGTCCACCATGCTGTAAACTTTTTTGTCTTCTACTTCTTCGGTTGGTGTGAAGTATTTATCCGTTGGTATGTTTACATTATTCATTGCTTTGTCAACTAAGTTATCCCCAAATAACTTTCTCCAAGTGTCGATCCATGTTCCTACGACCATTCCCTTCATATAAAAAACCTCCGTTTATAAGTGTTATGATATAGCCTTTTTCCTGACTAAATTATATCATAATGTCTTTTATAATTCATTTTAACTTTTTACTTCGATAATTTTATCCAGTTTGGTCATCTTAATTAACTTTAAAACGTTTTCTGTTGGCCTATACAATTGCATCTTTTTGTTGTTGTCTTTTAGATATTTGTAAAATTTCACAAGAAGTCCTATTCCCGAACTATCTAAATAGTTGAGTTTTTTAAGGTCGAAAACTACCTTTTCATTTTTTGTGTTTTTTATCTTTTTTTGAATCTCAATTGTTACTTGATTTATGTTGTATACGTCTAAATCTCCTTCAAAATAAATCCAGAAGGAATTATCGCTCATTTCTTCAAATTGTAAGTTCATTTTTTAGCTCCTCCTTAAAAAATAATATTTGATTATATATTATATTTTACCATTTTTTAATAAATTTATAATTTTCTATTATAAATTTTTTTAAATGTTGTGTTATATTTTAATATAAATTTTTACTATTTAATTTATCAAGATAATTCAGGCATCTTTTTTATTTAATGAGAGTTATAGTATAATATTATTAACAGAAAAATTTTGGAGATGATTTTATGTTTGAAAATTTAATGGGTATCATAGCAAATGAAGATCCTACTAATTTGTTGAGAATAATTTCAAAAGAAATCTCTGAACAACTATATAAAAAGATCAACAAACATAATTTAATCTTTATATACGAGCCTGCCAGAGAAGTTCTCAGGCTTATGGGTTCTTCTGTAGATTGTGATAAGCTTAGAGGTTTCAAAATCTACATGGCAGAAACTGAAGATTTACACGATTCTATTTTTCAAAAAAAGAAAACTGTTTACCCTCTCAAAGAAGATGAAAAAATTGGATGTTTGAAAGAAGAGTCTCAAATATATATATATCCAATTTACGCAAACGACACTTTTCTTGGTGCGGTTGGTCTTTTTGAAGATGACTATAATTTAGAGGAGATAAACTCCAATTTTTCTACATATGCCGTGCTTATGAATCTTGTTATGGAAGCTCTTTCTATTGAAGAGTTGAGAGAAAAAGTTACTTTGTTAGAAAATTTAACGGAAGTTATAGAAGATATATTGGACAGAGAAAAACTTATCAAAAAGATAGTAAGCGAAATACACAACTTTTTGCATGCACAAGTCAGTGCTTTTTGGGAGTATGATGAAGAATCCGAAAAACTCGTATTAAAATATGTCGAAGGAATTCATGATGAAAACATTTTAAAACACGAATTGAACTTATATGGTTCTTATGAAGGCGAAACTTTGTTTGGATCATCGGAAAAAATTGTTATAGGTAGAAGGTTTTATAATAATAAAGAAAAGGCTTTTGAAATAGACTATAGATCATCTATGTATTCAAAGATTGTTTCCGATGGAAAATCACTCGGTGTTATAGCAATATACAACAGAGAAAAAAACTATGGATACAGACCTTACAAACACTTTGACAATTTAGACTTGACTTTTTTAACAGATGCTTGTAAGAGAGCTGGAGTTGCAATAAACAGAATTTATTTATACGAAAAACTTCAAACTGAGGTTCAAAAACTCAAAAAATTTAAAAAAAGCAACGAACAGTTGATAAATCTTCAAAAAACACAGCTTGAAAAGACAAACGCTCTACACAAAATATCTCAAGCAATAAAGTCCACTTATGATATAAACAATGCGATAAAAATAATGCTTCTCGGGTTAACTTCTGGAAGGGGACTTAAGTTTAACAGGGCTCTATACCTTGAAAGGGACAAAATTCGTGGTTTTTTGATTCCAAAACTCTGGATAGGGCCAGCAGATGATGAAAATATTGGCGAGGCCTGGAACCAAGCTAACCAAAAGGCTCTTAAATATGGTGATTTGGTACAATTTTTAAGAGAAGAAGCTTTGAATATGCCAAACACAAACAAATTGACTGAATCAGTTTCTAACAAAGTTTTGGCGTATAAAGGGCACCCTATCTTGGAAAGAGTCGTTAGTAAAAGACAAATTGTAAATGTAACGTCAAATGTTTTTAAAATTAAATATGATGAATTAGAAGATATTTATGACATAATAAAAACAGAAGAATTTTTAATTTTCCCTTTAGCAGGAAGAGCTGAAACGAAAGGGATAATAGTAGTAGACAACAAGTTCAACAAAGAACCAATAACAGATATAGATTCTGAAATATTGAAACTTTTTATGGATTCAATTGGGCTTGCAATGGAAACGATAGAAAATTACAATGAATTGAGAAATAAGACTAAATCTTTGGAAGAACAGAAGAATCTTATGGATTATTATAGAAGGTTTAAAGATAATATTTTACAGAATCTCGCTGTTGGTATTGTAGTTGTTGACAGACAGAGTAAGATAATCGAATGGAACGAAAAGGCGGAATCTTTCTTTTCAAAACCAAGGGAGAATATCATTGGGAACTCTATTAACCTTATGTCTTCTACTTTTGGGGAAGACATTTTGAACACCATCGATACTATAATGGAATCTGAAGAAAGTTTGAAATATACAAATTATAAGCTAAAAATTGGGGATCAAACTAAAATTTTCGATATTCAATTTTCGCTATTGAGAAATAGAGAAGTAGGTTATGTTGAAGGAGTTATACTTGGTTTTGACGATGTTACAGAGATTTACTACCTTCAACAGGAAATGGAAAAAAGAGAAAAACTCGCTGCAATTGGTGAGATGACTTCGCGTATTGCTCATGAAATAAGAAATCCTTTAACTGTTATTGGAGGATTTTTGAATAGAATGTATAAAAAAATGGATGATCCAATAGCTGTTGAGAAATATACAGGTATAATAGATGATGAAATTTCGAGATTGGAAATAATCGTTTCGGAAATATTGGAGTATTCGAGAGGACAAAAACTTCCAGAGTTTGAGGAGATTGATTTAAACAAATTAATAGAAGATGTCCTCATAATGTACGAAGATTTTATAAAACAAAAGAATATAACTTTAGAAAAAGCGAAGAACGTGGATAATATCTACGTGAATGTGGACAGAAACAGAATTAAACAAGTTCTCATCAACCTTTTAAAAAATGCAATTGAAGTTGTGACAAATGAGGGTAGGATAGAAATCAAAAGTGGTATTGACGAAAAACACAGAGCTTTTTTCCAAATTAAAAATAACGGAGCTCAAATTCCGGAAGAGAACCAAGAAAAACTCTTCATGCCTTTTTTTACAACAAAGACGCATGGAACAGGACTGGGACTGCCAATTTGTAAAAAGATAATAGAAGATGAACATAAAGGAAATCTTTATTTGGTAAAATCTGACGAGGATGGAACAATTTTTAGATTTGAATTACCTTTAGATTCATAAGGAGGAGGGGAATTATGGCTAAAATTTTAGTTGTAGACGACGAAGATAATGTAAGATTGTTAATTAAGGAAGAGTTGGAAGACACAGGGTATGAAGTTATAGATGCTCCAAATGCCGAAAAGGGCTTAGAAATTTTAAAAGAAAAAGATGATATTGACATAGTATGTACAGACATTGAAATGCCAGATATTAGCGGTTTAGAATTTGCTGGCGAGATTAGAAAGAAATTTGGCGACAAAAAGATTATATTTTTGACTGCATATTCACATTATAAATCTGAGATGGCTTCTTGGGCTGCAGATGCTTATGTTGTTAAATCTATGGATTTAACTGAATTGAAAGATACCATTTCTAATTTATTGAATATTTAATGAAGATGCTGGTCACCTGATGGTGGCCTTTTTAGTTGGAAGATAATGAGAATTTGTTAAACAAATTCTCGGTTGTTAGTTTTTGGTTGTTAGTTGTTAGAAAAAATTTAAAATCAAGGTTAATATAAAAAAGACTTTAACCAAATTTCTAATAGTTAATTTTAGAAGAAAATTTATAAGTAAAACAATTACGAAATATAAAAACTCAAAGTAGGTCGTATAGTAGAAATTGTTTTACAACAATTTCTGTTTAGAGTTTAAGGTTGGAAGTTGGAAGAAAAAACAATGATAAACATCAAAATAAACAAAAACCAACAACCTCCAACTAATAACAAAATAAATTGCAAAGCAATTTATTTTATAAGATGTTTCACTCAGTAAAACTCCAATACTTTTCATTTTTATATTTCTACATAATTATTTAAGCTATATTAGAATTTCAACAAAAATAACGAACTATTGAGAATTATAGTACAAAATTTATCTCCATCATCCAACCAAATTATTATTAATTATTTAAAATACACAAACGGAGGTGTTTGTTTTGGAATATAAAGACACTCTTAATTTGCCCAAAACTAACTTCAAAATGAAGGCAAATTTAAAAGGTAAAGAACCTCTCCAGTTGAAAACTTGGAAAAAACTGGATCTGGAAAACTTAGTTAGAGAAGAAAGAAAAGATGCACCAAAATTTTTATTACATGATGGACCTCCATATGCAAATGGTGATATTCATATGGGGCATGCTTTAAATAAAATTTTAAAAGACATTGTTATTAAATATAAAACTCTCCAGGGGTTTAATACTCCTTATGTTCCTGGATGGGATACTCATGGACTTCCAATAGAGCATAAGGTTACAACCGAGATGGGAGAAGAAGCCAAGCATAAATCAAAGATTGAAATAAGAAAAGCATCTGAAAAATACGCTATGAAACATTATAAAAAACAGAGAGATGAATTCATAAGACTTGGTATAAGAGGAGATTGGGAGCACCCATACTTAACTCTTCACCATGAATATGAAGCTGCAGTTTTAGATACACTAAAGAGTCTTGTTGATTCTGGCAATGTTTATAGAAATAAAAAACCAATTTACTGGTGTTCAGAATGTGAGACTGCTTTAGCCGAAGCTGAAGTTGAATATCACGATCATACTTCACCATCAATTTACGTTAAATTTGAATATGAACCAAATACTTATATGGTTATTTGGACAACAACTCCTTGGACACTTCCTGCTAATGTTGCCATTGCAGCCCACAAGGATTTCGAATATGCAAAAATAAAAGTCAATGGGGAATACTGGATATTGGCAAAAGATTTAATAGAAAAAACTTTAAAAGCTGCAAAAATAGAAGATTATGAGATAGTGGATACTTTTAAAGGATCTGAATTAGAGGGTAAAACTGCCAAGCATCCATTTATAGATAGAGAGTCACAATTGGTTTTGGCTGATTATGTTACTTTGGAAGACGGTACGGGACTTGTTCATACTGCACCAGGACATGGTAATGAAGACTATATAACTGGTTTGAAATATAAATTACCTGTTATTTCTCCTGTTGATCATCAAGGAAAATTTACAAACGAGGTTCCAAAATACGAAGGAATGAAAATTTGGGATGCCAACAATGTAATTATAGAAGACTTGAGAGAAAGTGGACATCTCGTAGCAGTAGAAAAGATAGAACATTCATACCCACACTGTTGGAGATGTAAGAGTCCTCTAATTTTCAGAGCAACTGAACAATGGTTTATAGGTGTTGACCACAATAATTTGAGAAATAAAGTTCTTGAAGAAGTTGATAAAGTTAAATGGATCCCAGATTGGGGTGAAAAGAGATTTAAAGGTATGGTTAACGACAAACCAGACTGGTGTATTTCGAGACAAAGAGCTTGGGGTATTCCTATTCCAGCCGTTTATTGTGAAGATTGTGGAGAAGTATCTCTTACTACAGAACAATTAGATCACGTTATAAAAATAGTTGAAAAAGAAGGTACAAACGCTTGGTTTACAAAAGATGTTAACGAATTGATCCCAGAAGGGTTTAAATGTCCAAAATGTGGTGGAACGCACTTCAAAAAAGAAGAAGATATTTTAGATGTTTGGGTAGATTCAGGTTCTTCTTGGGAAGCTGTAGTCAACAAAAGAGAAGAATTAAATAAATATCCAGTTGACTTGTATTTAGAAGGGTCAGACCAACACAGAGGTTGGTTCCAGAGTTCAATCTTTTTATCTGTTGGTAAAAATGGGATCGCTCCTTATCAACAAGTTCTTACTCACGGATTCGTAAAAGACCAGGAAGGTAAGAAGATGTCGAAATCTATGGGTAATGTTATAAGTCCACTTGAAATAATAGATCAATATGGGGCTGATATTTTAAGACTTTGGGTAGCTTCTGCAGATTACCGAGGAGATATCAAAATATCTTACGATATTTTAAAACAACAAACCGAAGTTTATAGAAAATTCAGAAATACTGTAAGATTCTTACTCGGAAACATTTCTGATTTTGACCCAACAACTGATTATGTAAAATATGAAGATATGTATGAAATAGATAAATGGGCAATGACAAAATTACACGAATTAATTAAAAATGTTACCGATGCTTATGATAACTATGGATTCTATAGAGTTCATCACATGCTTAGCAGATTCTGCACTATTGATATGAGTTCAATTTATTTGGATATCATCAAAGATAGAATTTATACAGAAGGGAAAAAGTCTAAATTGAGAAGATCTGCACAAACAGCCATGTATGAAATAGCTTTGGCGTTGACTAAAATGATGACACCTATCCTTTCTTTTACATCAGAAGAAGTTTACAGATATCTTCCAGAAAAGGCTCAAAGATTTGAAACTGTTCAATTAGAAGAATGGCCTGAATTCAAAGAAGAATACATGGATGAAAAAATCATATCTAAATGGGAAAAAATACTTGAATTAAGAGAAGATGTCACAAAAGCACTGGAAGAAAAGAGAAGAGATAAATTTATTGGAAATTCTCTCGATGCAAAAGTAATTGTAGAAACAAAAAATGAAGAATTAAAAGAACTATTGAAAGAGTACGATAATTACTTATTATCCGATGTTTTCATAACATCACAATTTGAACTTGGAGAAGTGGACGAAGGATACAACGGTAACGTTTCTAAAGTTAAAGTGGTTAAAGCAGAAGGCAAAAAATGTGAAAGATGTTGGAAAGTTGATCCTAAAACAGGTGAAGATTCTGATCATCCAGAGACATGTCCAAGATGTGCCGCTGTTTTAAGAGGAGAAAGAGAAAATTAATAAATTTTTTTAATTAGTCCATCAGTTTATCTGGTGGGCTTTTTTTATCATAAAATTTTTATAAATTCTTAAGAAAATCTTTATTTTTAAGATGTAAAATTTATTTTGATTACGAAATATTCGGTTTCGAAATATTTATGGGGTGATTTATGGAAAACAAAGCATTAGAGATTGTAAAAAATCTAAAAGGTATCATGGATTTGTTTAGAAAGGCTGTTAAAAATGAGTTTAAAGATAAGAATTTAACCAGTTCTCAAGTTATGGTTATTGCAATTTTATCCCATAGAAAAGAGATGAAAACAAGTGAACTCAGCAAGGAATTGGGCCTTTCAAATAGCACTGTTTCTGGAATTGTAGATAGGTTGGAAGAAAAAAAATTAATAGAGAGAATAAGGAGTAAGGAGGATAGACGTGTTATTAAAGTAAGAGTTAATAAAGAGTTTAAGACTTCTATGGCGAGTAAGTACATGGATGTTGAAGAAAAAATAACCAATATCATAAACAAATCGCCTAAAGAGGACATCGATTTTATCTTAAAGGGTTTAGAAAATCTAAAAAAACTGTTAGAAGAAGAAATAAAGGAATAATTTTTATTTTTATAACAATTTTTATTTAAGGAGTCAACAAAATGCTAAAACTGATTAAATATTTAAAACCTTACAGTTTCCTTCTGATAATGGCCATATTTTTGCTCTTTGTTCAGGCAATGAGTGAATTGGCTTTACCAAATTATATGTCGGATATTGTAAATACTGGTATTCAACAAGGTGGTATTGAAACTGCCGTTCCAAAAGCTATGAGAAAAAGTACAATGGATAAAATCACTCTTTTTATGGACAGTGAAGAGAAGGATTTTGTTTTAAACAATTATGAATTTGTGGACAGCTCTTCTGAAAATTATGACAAATATTTAGAAGAATACCCTGCCTTGGAAAATGAAAACATATATGTATTAAAAGATATTTCAAATAACACAAGAGATGAATTGATCCCAATACTGGGGAAAACTCTCATGACTGTTTCAGGCATTCAACAAGCAAAAGAAAATGCTGAAGGCGGAGTTATGAATTTAAATGGCATGGAAATGCCGGCTAATTTAGACGTGTATAATTTGTTGAAGATGATGCCAGAATCTCAAAGACAACAAATGACCGAACAGATAGACAAACAAATTGAAGCATTGGGTGAGGACATGGTCAACCAAGCTGCGGTTGCTGCGGTTGAAAAAGAATATGTTGAGCTTGGTTTAGATGTTGATAAAATGCAAAATGATTATATTTTGAGTACTGGATTTTGGATGCTTATGGTTTCTCTTTTGAGTGCTGCAAGTACAATTGTTGTAAGTTTATTGTCTGCAAGAATTGGTGCTGGAGCTGCAAAAGATATAAGATACGACGTTTTTTCAAAAGTCGAGAATTTTTCAAATTCAGAATTCGTAAAATTTTCTACAGCTTCGCTTATAACGAGAACTACAAACGATATTATCCAAATTCAACTGGTTCTTATTATGATGATAAGAATGGTTTTTTACGCACCAATTATGGGTACTGGAGGAATTATAAGAGCTCTTGATACAAGTCCTTCCATGTCGTGGATAATAGTTCTTGCGGTTATAGTTTTGTTGGGTTTAATAGCAGTCATTTTCGCAATTGCCCTACCAAAATTCAAAAAAATGCAAAAACTTATAGATAGGTTGAATCTGGTTACAAGGGAAAACTTATCGGGAATGATGGTTATTAGAGCTTTTAACACACAGAAATTTGAAGAAGAGAGATTTGATAAAGCTAACACAGAACTTACAAAAACTCAGCTTTTTATAAACAGAGTTATGGTTTCTATGATGCCTATTATGATGTTTATTATGAATGGTGTTATGGTTCTAATAGTTTGGATTGGAGCACACCAAATTTCTGAATCTTCTCTACAAGTTGGAGATATGATGGCTTATATGCAATATGCCATGCAGATAATTTTCTCATTTTTAATGCTTTCTGCAATGTTCATAATACTCCCAAGAGCTACAGTTTCAGCAAATAGAATTAAAGAAGTTTTAGACGTTGACCCAGAAATAAAAGATCCAGAAAATCCAAAAAATATTAAAAATCCAAAAGGTTTGGTGGAGTTTAAAAATGTTTCTTACAAATTCCCACACGCAGAAGAACCTATTTTGAAAAATATAAGTTTCACAGCTGAACCGGGAAAAACAACTGCTATTATAGGTTCAACTGGTTCTGGTAAATCAACATTGGTAAACATGATACCAAGATTTTACGACGCTACCGAAGGACAAGTTCTTATAGATGGAATTGATGTTAGAGAAATAACACAAAATGAGTTAAGGAAACAAATTGGTTATGTGCCACAAAGAGGTGTTCTTTTCAGTGGAGACATCGAATCCAATTTAAAATATGCCGATAAAAATGCCCCAGAAGAACTTATTAATAAAGCCATAGACATAGCACAAGCAAGAGAAATAGTAGAAGAGAAAGAAGAAGGAATACACGCCCCAATTTCACAAGGTGGTTCTAATGTTTCTGGTGGACAAAAACAAAGGTTATCTATAGCAAGAGCACTTGTTAAAAAACCAAATGTTTTTATCTTCGACGATAGCTTTTCCGCTTTGGACTTTAAAACGGATTCTAAATTGAGAAAAAAACTCAAGGAAGAAACTGGTAATAGCACTCTTATAATTGTTGCACAAAGAATTGCAACTATTAAAAATGCTGAACAAATAATTGTGTTAGACGAAGGGAAAATAGTAGGAAAAGGAACACATAACGAACTGATGGAAAGTTGTGAAACTTATAAAGAAATAGCCTTATCTCAATTGTCCAGGGAGGAATTAGAATGAGCGAAGATCAAAAAAAACGTCCTCAACAACAAAGTCAGGGTTCTGGTCCTGCGATGATGAGAGGTGGAGAAAAACCTAAAAACTTTGGGAAGTCTTTCAGAAAATTGTTGAATTATATTAGTGAATATAAAATTCCTATTATAATAGTGTTTGTTTTTGCCGCTGGTTCAGCTGCGCTGATGATTTTTGGCCCAAAAATACTCGGTAACGTAACTACAGAAATATTTGAAGGTCTTATGGAAAAAATAGCCGGTACCGGAAATGGTATAGACTTTGGAAAAGTTGCTAATACATTGTTGATGCTTTTAGGTCTTTATTCTGTCAGTGCATTGTTTAGCTATGTTCAAGGTTGGATTATGTCAGGTATTTCTATGAAAATCACCTATAAATTCAGAAGGCAGATTTCTGAAAAGATGAATAGGATGCCTTTCAAATATTTTGACAATACAAATCAAGGTGAAGTTTTATCCAGAGTTACCAACGATGTCGACCTCCTCAGTCAGTCTATGAACCAAAGTTTGACTCAACTCATAACAGCAATTACCACTATTATAGGTGTTTTGATAATGATGTTGACTATAAGTTGGAGAATGACTCTTATAGCGCTTGGAATAATACCAATATCTATATTTTTAATAGCCTTAATAGTTAGATATTCCCAAAAGTTTTTCAAACAACAACAGGATTACCTGGGAAACGTGAACGGACATGTTGAAGAAATGTACGGCGGTCACGTTGTTATGAAAGCTTTTAACGGTGAAAAAGATAGTGTTGAAAAATTTGAAGTATTAAACAAGAAACTTTACGGTGCTGCTTGGAAATCACAGTTTTTCGCTGGCCTTATGATGCCTATTATGAGATGGGTTGGTAACTTGGGATACGTTGGTGTAAGTATAATGGGTGGTTTTTTGGCTGCACAGAGAATGATCTCAGTTGGAGATATTCAAGCTTTTATCCAATATGTGAGACAGTTTACACAGCCAATTGCACAAGTTGCAAACATATCCAATATACTTCAACAAACAATCGCAGCTGCAGAAAGAATCTTTGAATTTTTAGAAGAAGAAGAAGAACCTGTTGAAACAACAAATCCAATTAATCCAGAAAAATTAAAAGGTGAAGTAGAATTCAAAGACGTTCACTTTGGTTATGATGAAGACAAAATTATAATAAACGATTTTTCTGCAAAAGCTAAACCAGGACAAAAAATAGCAATAGTAGGACCAACCGGTGCAGGAAAGACTACTATGGTTAAATTGTTGATGAGGTTCTATGATGTGAATTCTGGAGAAATATTAATCGATGGATACAACATACAAGATTTCACAAGGCATGATTTAAGAGCCCAATTTGGAATGGTTTTACAAGATACTTGGTTGTACAACGAAAACATAAGAGAAAACATCAGGTACGGAAACTTGAACGCATCTGACGAAGAAGTTTATGAAGCTGCGAGAGCAGCTTATGTTGAAACCTTTGTTCACGCTCTTCCAGAAGGATATGATTTGGTGTTAAACGAGGAAATAACCAATATTTCTCAAGGACAAAAACAGCTTATAACCATTGCAAGAGCTTTTCTTAAAAATCCAAAAATGCTCATTCTCGATGAAGCCACAAGTTCTGTAGATACAAGGACAGAGCTACAAATCCAAAAAGCTATGGACAAGCTAATGGAAGGAAGAACAAGCTTTATTATTGCACATAGGTTATCCACAATTAAGAATGCTGATTTAATACTTGTCATGAACCATGGTGATATTGTAGAACAGGGAAATCACGAAGAGCTTCTTGAAAAAGACGGTTTCTACGCAGATTTATATAAAAGTCAATTTGAAGATCCAATGACTGTTTAATATAAAAACTCCTTGCATTAATTTTGCAAGGAGTTTTTATTGCCCTTTGTGAAAAAACATCGTTTCAACTGTTTTCAACATTATCTGTAAATCAAGCATTATGCTTCTATTTTTAATGTAATATAGATCATATTCTGTTTTTCTTTTATAATCTTCAAGGCTTTGTGTGTATTTGTAATATATCTGAGCCCAACCAGTTATACCGGGCTTTGTTTGGTATCTGATTTCATAATAGTTTATATTTCTCAGCATTTGGTTGTGGAATTTTTCTATTTCAGGCCTTGGTCCTACTATTGACATATCACCTTTTATTACATTTATGAACTGTAAAACTTCATCAACTCTTGTTTTTCTTATTAACTTTCCAGATTTAAGTATTTTTCCTTTTTTATCCATAGTTCTGAACTTGATCATCTCAAAAGGCATTTGATTTTTGCCAAACCTTTTTTGTCTGAAAACCAAAGGAAATCCCGATTCAAGAAGAATTACTATAGATATAAGCAACATAACGGGTGAAAAAATTATAAGTAATACAACACTAAAAAGAATATCTATTACCCTTTTTAATTTTGGTTCTTCTTTCTCTGAGAAGTAAATCTTGTAATATTCTTCAAAAGAATACATTATTTTCAAATGTATTCTTTTCAAAAATCTTTCTGCTATTGAAGTTATGTATTCTTTTTTTATATTGCGTTTTTCAATATATTTTTTCATTTTATCAGATATATAAGGATTTGCTATTAACAATCTGTCGTAGTTTACGTTGTTATTGTAAAACTCTAATTCCTCTAAGGTTTCTATATATCCTATAAAAACAATATTACCTCGGGACTTTTTGGTAATCTCTTCCAAAATGTTTTTATAATAGTTCTTTTTTCCATAAACTACGTATCTTAAAGGTTTTATATATTTTCTCTCGTATTTGAAAAACAACAAATGTAATACCGGTATACTTATAAAAGAGGATATAAATATTTTCAGTAAATTATAATTCTGAAGAAGTTGGGCTGAAAAAAGAGAAATCAAAAATATCATAAATGATGCGGTTATAAACCCAAAAAGATAACGTATTATTATCTCTGAAGGTGTCGCACCAATATCCTCTTCAAAAATTTTGAAAGAGTACATTCCCAAATAAATCGCCATTGTGTTTATGATTATTATATATATATTATTATATAATAATACATTAAAAATTAACAATGTAAAAATTTCTAAAATCTTTAGTTCTTTAATCATAAAAATACCCCATTTTAAGCTTTAATAGTTATTTTAAATGTTATATGTCTTATTA
>Ga0182234_10209_pt1 | contig 19669 bp, 8 predicted proteins | sample hydfratesGB_TM_A_FD_145595 | JGI IMG/M metagenome (GOLD analysis project Ga0182234, IMG submission 145595) | Subsurface microbial communities from deep shales in Ohio, USA - hydraulic fracturing test GB_TM_A | ecosystem: Environmental > Aquatic > Deep subsurface > Shale gas/oil reservoir > Produced...
AACTCTTTGTGGGAACGTTCTGTTTTAAACATAAATAACACCATCCTGATTTAGTATTTAGGGTAAAAATATGTCCCTATATTTAATTATGGATGGCCGGAAAAATGACAAAAATGAAAAAGTCAAGCCTTAAAATCGCGGATTAAAGACTCTAGAGTTGTCTGGAGTTAATATATCTAAATAAAAGTATATTAATCGCAGTTTTTATTCTGTTTAAGATGCTTAATGATAAAGGAAAATATTGGTTTCAGGTTGGGGTGAAAAATTTTGAAAGGCGCTATTAAGCCTTATCAATCAAGGGCTTATTTAGCCGAAAATCTTAAATATTTAAACTGAGGTGGTTTAAAATGCAGAGTAACTTCTCTTTTTTAAAGACTAAGTGGTCAAATTTAGCAGAAATAGCTGAACTGGCAGAAGAAAACTTATATCAGGACCCAAATACTACAATTGTCAAATTAAGGATGTTTACAGAACAGATTGTAGATTATATATATGCCTATGATAATTTAGAAGAACCTGAAGAAAACAGTTTTTTTAATAAATTAAAATTGCTGGAAAGGGAAGAATTGATTCAGGGAGAAATTGAAGATGTATTCCATACTTTAAGGATTGAAGGGAATAAGGGTGTACATGAGTCTTTAGATTCGACCGAAACTGCTAAAACTCTGCTTTCTTTAAGTCATAAACTTGCTGTCTGGTTTATGCAGCTTTATGGAGACTGGAATTACGAAGCAGAAGAATTTAAACTGCCTGAAAAAAATGATGAGCAAACATCAGACTTAACAGCACTTGAAAGGAAATATGATAGTCTGATTGAAGAACTACAGCAGGAAATAGATGATTTGAAAAAAAATCAGAACAGTCAGGAAATAGAAGGCAGAAAAGAAAAAAGTAGAGAAATAAGCAGCAATTTAGTATTTAATGCTGATGAAAATAATATTATTAAAATTAATAAAGATAACAGCATTGAAATTAGTTCAGAATATAAGTTTATAACTACAGATACTATTGAAGATAAAACATCAGCTTATAAGAACTCATGGGATGCTGTAAGAAGAGCTTTTAGCGGCAGACAGTGTCTTGCCTACTGGCGTTATCCGCTTTTTTCTAAACGAGGCGAAAAACATAAAGAACCTGATATTACAATAATTGATAAAGATTTAGGTGTTGTAGTCTTAGAAATAATTGATATTAAATTAGATGAACTGACTAATGCTCAGTATGAGCGCTGGAATTTTAAAAATGGCAGCAGCCAGGAAGTGATCTATAAAGTTGAAGATAACTTATATGAACTAAAGGGTCTTTATCAGGGTAATAGAAACCTAAGAAGAATTAAAGAGAGTTCTGCAGTGATTTTACCTGAGATAACTAAAGAGCAATGGTTAGAACAAGACTTTGATGATAAAAAAATTATTTTTAAAGATCAATTAACACCGAAGAAATTTTTGAATAGAATTGAAGAAATTGATACTTTAGCAGGAAATGAAAAGTTGAGCAGTGAAGCCTGGAATGATATCTTAATGATATTAACAGGTCAGATTACTCACAGTGTTCAAAGTTCTACAGATATTAATTCCACTAATGAATCGGATAAATTGAAAAAGCGCAGTCAGATAAAACAGAAAATTAAAGAGGATCTTTATGAAGTAGATATGCAGCAGGAGGTAATTGGTAAAACAATACCACCCGGTCCCCAGCGGATTAGAGGAATTGCTGGTTCAGGTAAAACTGTACTTTTAGCTCAAAAAGCTGCTCATATGCATTTGAAACATCCTGACTGGAAAATAGCTTTAGTATTTTTTACCCGCAGCCTATATGATAGCGTCATCGAAGAGGTAAATAAATGGCTTAAAAGATTTAGTAATGGCAAGGTTGAATATGATCCAAATAATAATAATTTACAAGTATTACACGCCTGGGGAGCTAAGGATCAGCCAGGATTTTATAGAGAATTGTGTAAGGCTCATGGTAAAAAACCATTAAGTGCTAGAAGAAAAAAATTAGTAGATGGAGCCCCAAATGAAAAGTTAGTTCATGCCTGCAAATATTTGTTGGAAGATGTTGCTGAAATAAAAGAAATTTATGATGCAGTTTTAATAGATGAAGCTCAGGATTTAGTAGTTGATAATGAAGAAATAAAATATGAGAATAAACAGCCATTTTACTGGCTTGCTTATCAGAGCTTAAAAACAATCGATAAAGATAAGGATAAACGTCTGATCTGGGCTTATGATGAAGCACAGAGTCTGAATTCACTAAATATACCTACTGCACCACAGCTATTTGGGGATGATCCGCATTTTAAAAGATTGGTCAGTGGTTTTCATCCCGGTGGAATTAGAAAAAGTGAAATTATGAATAAATGCTACAGGACTCCTGGCCCAATTTTAACTGCAGCTCATGCAATAGGAATGGGGCTTTTGAGAGAAAACGGGATGCTCAGGGGTTATACAACTCAGGAAGACTGGGAGAATATTGGTTATGAAATAAAGGAAGGGAGCTTTAATCCAGTAGGACAGAAGGTAGTCTTACATCGTCCTAAAGAAATGACTCCCAACCGGGTACCGGAACTATGGCCGGAGGATATTATAAAATTTAACAGCTATAATACTCGTAAGGAAGAGCTTAACAATTTAGTGGAAAAAATAAAATATAATATTGAAGTCGATGGCCTCTCGCCAAGTAGAGATATTTTAGTTATTGCTTTAGGAGAGAGTAGAGAAGCATATAATCTAAAAGTCAGAGCTGCTAAAAGGCTCAATAAAGAAGGATTTGATATTTATATTCCTAAAGCACTGAAAAATAATATTTTTTATCCCAAATTTCCTAATGAAGATAGAAATAAATTTTGGAATGAGGGTGGAGTTACCTTTACAACTACTTACAGAGCCAAGGGTAATGAAGCTTATATGGTCTATGTAATTGGTCTGGATAAAATTGCAGAAGATGAAAGCAATTTTGCCTTAAGAAACCAATTGTTTGTAGCTCTAAGCAGAACTAAAGGTTGGTTAGAAGTCAGTGGTATTGGTGATTTCCCGATGTATGATGAATTTAGAAAAGTTATTAAAAGTGGTAATACTTTTGAATTTATCTTTCAGAGGCCGCTATTAGAAAAGAATGAAAAGAAAAAAGAAGTTTATTAAATAATTATATTGGAGAGATGATATATGCAGGATATTGTAAAAAATGGATTAAATCTTTTTAAATATTTAGAAGAAGTCATTCGATTGAGTTATAAGGTAACCTATAATGTTGATAACTACAACAATCTTTTATTATGCGAATATCAGTTTCAGTCTGAAGAATTTATTACTATAGAAAAAGAAACAGAATTATCTCCTCCAGTAATAACAATTAAGAGGCCAGATGAGCCAGAGAGACCGGAAATACCAGAAATATTAAAAGGATGGATTGAATTTGAAGAAAATGATAAATACATTCTGCCAACTAAAATAAATAAAAAATCTGTTGTTAATGAAACTGGAGAGGAAGAAGAGATATATTTTTCTGATGAGGATCAAAGAATTGAAAGCTATCAGAAGTATGTAAATAAATTAGAAAATTGGTTAGAAGAAATTGAGCCGGTTTTAAAAATCAGAGATATTTATAATAAGTTATTCCAGGAAAGAAAAGCTCTGGATTATCAGGATAATATTGAGTTTGTAGTTGGTTATGGTTTAATGCAGTGGCAGAAAGATAATTTATTCCTCAATTATCCAGTTATTACCCACAATATGACTATTAATTATGATGGTAAATCAAATGAAATAAAAATTACATATCCAGATGATGCAAGCTGGATGTTACAGGACGAGCAACTTTCAGAATTTACATCTATGTCAGAAAGAGAAAGTATAAAAAAGGTCTTCAATGAATTAGTAAGTTCAGATCCTACTGAAGAGGGATTTCTTGATTTATTATATTTTTTAAAAGGACTGGCTCCAGGTGCGGAAGTCAAAAAAATAGACAAATTAGATTCAGCTAAGATTAGTCAGGATTTAAAAATTTTTGACGGCTGGCTTTTATTTACCCGCAAAAAAACAATTGTTGAACAGATAAAGGATATTGATGAATTTAAAAAGGAAATAAAAAATGCTTCAGCTATTGATAATCCAATTTTAGAACAAATTTTAACTCCACCAGAAGATAAAAAAATTGATCACAGTCAAATTGATACCCACACCGAGTGGGACAGCACTTTGGATAAGAAGGTCTTATTTCCTAAGAAAATCAATCAGGAACAGGTACGTATTTTAGATTATCTGCAGCAGAGTCAGGGAGTTGTAGTCCAGGGACCTCCTGGTACTGGTAAAAGTCACACGATTGCCAATCTTGTCTCTCATTTTGTCGCCAGTGGGAAAAGAGTATTAGTGACCAGTGAAAAAGAACAGGCTTTAAGAGTGTTATCTGATATGCTGCCTGATGCCGTTGAAAAATTAAGTATGACTGTTTTATCAAATGATGATGACAGGATTAAGAGGTTAGAAAGAGTAATAGATAATATCACTAATATAGTTTCCAACTCATCTGAAGCCCAATTATTTGAAAAGAGATCAAATCTGGAAAAATCATTTGAACATAAAAGAAAGAAATTAGAGTCTATCAAAGCAGATATGAAAAAATTATCTAATGCTGATAAGGCAGTATTTATAGAGCCAATGGAAAAAGAATTATATCCAGCTGATGCTCAGAGATTTGTTAAAAATGAAGAACATAAATATCAATGGTTTAATGATTTTCCTGCCTATGAAATAGAAGAAAAAAGAACTAAATTTGAAGAGATCATAAAACTACATTCGACAAATATTCCTTCAGCTGAAAGTCTCAGTGAAGCTTTAAAAATTAGAAAAGATATTGAAGATAATCTGGAAGATTTGGTAAATTATAAGTTACCTGATCTAAATCAAATAATAACCAAAGCAGAATTTGAAAAGATTGCAGAAAACAAGTATGAAATTGCAAAAAAAGAAGCAGATATTAATAAATATTTTGAGGGCTTAGAGTTAAAAAATAATTTAGATGATTTAAAAGAAGCATATAATTTTACTCAAGAAGTAAATGAGATTTATTCTGATATTGAAGAAAGCTGGGCTCTGGAGTTTATTGAAAACAATAAAAAAGAGATGGATAATATTGAAAAAAGTTTAAAAGAAATAAATGAGTTAAATAATAAAATGCAAAAAGAGGCAGAAAAATTAAGTTTTACAGATAATATAGAGCTTAATGATAAATATGATTACGAGAGTTATCAGAAGTTTATTGATCAGGCTCTTGAGAGAGTTGATAATGATAAAAATCCCTGGAATACCCTAAGTTTATTTGGTTTACTTGATAAAGGACAAAAAGAGGCTATTAAATCTGTCCGTTTAAATCAAGAACTTCCAGAAACAAAAGAAGGTTGGGAAAAGATTAAAGCATATATTGAAAGCAAAATTATTCAAAAAGAACTTATTGTCAAATGGGATAATTTTGCTGCTAATTTTATAGATAATAATTTGCCTGAAATAAAAATAGAAGACAAGGCGAAAAAAGTGAATTCAATTATTAACAAAATTGTTAATGCCTTTAACTATAATAAATCCTTAAAAAATCAATTAAAAATGAAATTAAATAAAGTGATCTATGGTTCTGGAAAAATAATTCTAAATAATCTAGAAAAAGAATTTACAAATATATTGGAAGTTTTAGAGCTTAAAATCAATAATATAAAGTTAAATCAGTCTGATGATAAATATGACAAACAAAAAGAATATTTAGTGAAATTTAAAAATGAAAATGTTCATCCTACAGCATTAAAGCTGCTTGAAATCTTAGAAAAAGATTTTGTAGAATTCAGAGAGCATGTAGATAGCTGGGGAGAATATTATAATCAATTAGTTAAATTAGATAAGGCTCAAAAAAAGCTGCAGGAAATGAAAAGTTATTTAGAGATTCTTAAAAAAGAAGCTTTTCGCTGGTATCAGGATTGGTTAGATTCTGAAATTGATTCTAATGAGCTTAAACCAGATAACTGGAAAGAAGCCTGGAAATTTAATATTCTAAAATCTTATCTAAAAGATATAGCAGATAAAAATGAGAAAATGTCTAAATTAGAAGCTGAACTTAAAGAAAATCAGGATAAGATTAGAAAATTAAAAGAAGACATTGTGGAAGTGACTACCAAAATTAGTTTGATCAATAATATTACTCAAAAGAATATAGGGGCCTTAAAAAGCTGGAAAAGTATGGTCAAAAAAATTGGAAAGGGTTATGGTAAATATGCCAGTAAATATGCTGCCAAAGCCCGTAAATATATGAAAGAAGCTAGAGATTCTGTACCTGCCTGGATAATGCCTGTCTATAAGGTTTCTGAGACAACAGTGAAAAAAATGTCAACTTTTGATGTTGTCATTATTGATGAGGCAAGTCAATCTAATGTAACTAGTTTACTGGCCCTTTTGCGAGCTAAAAAAGCAATTATTGTTGGAGATGAAAAACAGATTACTCCTTCTGCAGTAGGTAGAGATAAGCAGAAAGTTTTAGATTATATTACTCGTTATTTAGGTGATATTCCTTTTAGTGATAACTTTGACTTAGAAACTAGTATTTTTGAGTTAGCAGAAATATTTTTTGGGACAAAGAAATTGATGTTAAAAGAACATTTTAGATGTTTACCTGAGATTATATCTTTTAATAATGATCTTTTTTATCAAAATAAAATAATTCCATTAAGAAATCCGGCTCAGAGCGAAAAATTAGAGCCTGTTTTAGAAAATGTTTATGTAAAAGATGGTTATAGAAAAAATAAAGTTAATAAAGTAGAGGCAGAAGCAATTTGTAAAAAAATAGCAGAGTTAATAAAAAAAGATAAATATCGAGATAAAACCTTTGGTGTTATCTCTTTAACCGGAAGAGATCAGGCCAAACATATCTATAATTTAATTGATAATTATATTAGCACCAAAAAGCAGGAGAAAATAAGATTCCATGCTGGTGATGCTTATGATTTTCAGGGTGATGAAAGAGATATAATTATTTTATCAATGGTTGTTGGTGGTCAGGATGATAATTATAGAGCTCTCTCCGGTAAAACCTATGAACAGCGAATTAATGTTGCTACCAGCCGCGCTAAAGATAAATTAATTCTATTCCATTCTGTGCAATTGGGAACTGATCTTAGCAATTCGGATGATCTGCGCTATAAATTATTAAATTATATTAAAAATGGTGTAACAGAAAAAGATTTAGATGAAAATAAAAAGAAAAAATGTGATTCTGTATTTGAAGAAGATGTCTATGACTGGTTAACTGAACGCGGATATGAAGTTACACCTCAGGTAGAAGTAGGTGCTTATAGAATTGATCTGGTTGTTGAAGGAGAAAACAACAGGCTGGCTGTAGAGTGTGATGGTGACCGCTGGCATCCACCGGAACAATGGTGGGCTGATAAAATGCGTCAGCATCAATTAGAAAGAGTTGGCTGGACCTTCTGGCGCGTATCAGGTTCTGCTTTTTATAATGATCCAGACCAGGCAATGAGTTCTGTAATTAAAATACTTAATTCTTTAAATATAAAACCTCAAAAAAGAAAAAAAGAATTTGAAGAAGAGTCTAAACAAATTGAAATAGATAATGAGAATCAGGATAGATTAAAAGAGCATAATCAAGTAAAGGATAATGAAAATGATGAAGTTGACTCTAATAGTTTTCAAGTTATCAGCAGCCAAAAAGAAATCACTGAAAATGAAGAATTAAATCTTAAGTTTGATTTTGGAGAAAGTAATGAAGAAGACTTTGATGAGTTTGATCTACATGATATTGTAGAAAATTATGATGGTAGAACAGGAAAAGTTTATGATATTGAAAATGATCATCTGATTGTTATTAATGAATCAGGCAAGATTGAAAAGTGGAAGATCAAAGATGTTGATTTGATTAGGCCAAGTTAAAATTAGAATATCCCCATAATAAAGATAACTTTGAAGCAGGTAATTAATAACATTTAAAGAATTATTAAAGTTAGGGAATTAAATTATACATTTTTTAATTCTTTTAATTTATGAGGAGTTTATAAAATGATAGATATAACTGGAAGTGATATTAAAAAATTAAATGATAAAGATCTTAGAACTTTAATTGGCTTATTATGTGAAGAAGAATTAGAAAGAAATAATATTTCACGAAAAGGTGTTATCTGGGGTGGAAATCAAAATGCCAGAGATGATGGTGTCGATGTCAGAGTTCAAATAAGTTCTGAAATTAATTCAGACAGCTTTGTCCCAGCAAAAAATACTATTTTCCAAGTGAAAGCAACTGATATGCCAGCTTCAGAAATAGAAAAAGAGATGTTGCCTAAAGGTAAATTGCGAAGTACCATCAAAAAATTATCAGATGATAATGGTGCTTATGTAATTGTCAGTAGCAAAGGCTCAGTAGCAGAATTTGCACTTAAAAATAGACTTAAAGCTATTAATAGTATTTTATTAGATTATAAAAGAAATCATAATATTAAATATGATTTTTATGACAGAAATCGAATTGCAAGTTGGGTTAGAAGTTATCCACCCTTAATATTTTGGGTAAGAGATAAAAACTCTGATAAAAGAAATGGATGGCAGGGATATGATAAGTTGCTAAATTCTTCTAAGGAAAAATATATAGTTAATGAAGAAACACGATTATTTATTAATACTAAATCAAATTCAACAAAACTGTCAATAATTGATGGGATAAATATTATGAGAAGTAAAATGAAAGAATCAGGGACATCAATAAGACTTGTTGGACTTTCAGGAGTTGGAAAAACAAGTTTAGTAAAAGCACTATTCAATGAAAAAATTGGGGATAATATTTTGCATAAAACAAAGGTTATTTATGCTGATTATAGTGATCAACCTATACCAGCCGCTGTTAATTTCATTCAACAATTAATTGCATTAAATAAAAAGATATATTTAATAGTAGACAATTGTCCTCCTGTAGTTCATAGGAAATTAACAAAATTATGTTCAACTAAAAATAGTTTAATAAGCCTTTTAACAGTTGAATATGATATTCGTGAAGATCAACCAGAAGAAACTGATGTTTTTTATTTAGATGTTGCTTCAAATAAATTAATAGAGAACATGATAATTGATCAACATAAAAATTTGAATAGAGCTGAAGCTAGAAGAGTGGCTGAATTTTCAGGAGGTAATGCTAGAATTGCTAAATCATTGGCTAATACCTTAAATCGAGAAGATAATATAAGTGATTTAAAAGATGAAGTTTTATTTGATAGATTATTTAAACAGAGAAACGAAAAAAACACCTACTTACGTGAAGCAGCCGAAATACTTTCTTTAGTATATTCGTTTAACAAAAAAATTGATTTGGAAAACAAAGAATTAAATATTTTATCTAAGTTAACAGATTTAAATCCTTTAAATTTATATAAATATTCTAGTGAATTAAAAGAAAGAGGACTTTTACAAGAACGCGGGGAATGGAGGGCAGTTTTACCCCATGCTATTGGAAATAGACTTGCAAAAAGAGCTTTAGAAAATTTACCTGAGAATATTTTATGTAGAACTATTGCAGAATCTGATCGTTTATTTAAGTCGTTTTCAAGAAGACTCTCTTATTTATCTGATAGTGAAAAAGCTAAGAATATTGCATATGATTTATTGAATAAAAATGGATATTTAGCTGATATTAATAATTTAGATAAAAATAAAGTAGAAATTTTAAATAATATAACTCCTATAATTCCAGAAAAGGTTTTATTAAAAATGGAAGAATTAAATGATTCGGAAGAAAATGAAACTTTTTTTACTAGAAAAAACAATTATTTTTATGAATATGCTAAAATTTTGATATACATAGCTTATGAGGAAAAATATTTTAAAAGAGCAGTTAAATTATTAATATTATTTGCTTTAAATGAAAAAGAAAATAATAATTATAATTCTGTTCGGAAACTACTATATTCTTTATTTCATATTCAACTTTCAGGAACTAATGCTTCTATTGAACAACGATTGTCTATAATTAGAGATCTTGTGAAGTCTGAATCAATGAAAAAAATTGACTTAGGATTAAGATTATTTAAAGAAAACATTAAAACTTCACATTTTGTTTATAATTTTAGTTTTAGACCTGTTTTAAATAATAGAGATTATGGTTATTATCCTAAAACAAAAGATGAATTTGAATTATGGTATATAAAGTTATTGGATTTTTCTGCTGAAATTATAAATCTTAATAATTATTCTTCTAAAAACATCAAAGAAATATTAGGAGATGAATTTAGGAGCCTTTGGACAAGAACTAAGTTATATGATGAACTAGAAAATATAACAAAATTAATTAGAAAAAATGAATTTTGGGTAAATGGAATTAATTCTATAAATAGAACACTTAACTATGACACTGATAAGATGAGTAATGATGTTGTTGAAAGGCTAAAAGAATTAAAAAATATTCTTGAACCTAATAATCTAATTGAGGAATTAAAGTTATTTTTATTCTCTAGCAGAGGTTTTGATTTATTTGATGATCCCAAAGTGGTAAATGATAAATCAAAAAAATTAGGCGTAAAAGCTGCCAACAATATAGATATATTAAAACAACTACTTCCTGAAATTTTATTTGAAAGAGCTATAAATCAATATAATTTTGGACAAGGTCTAGCTCAAGGCACTGATAAACCTGAGAGATTGTGGCAGATTTTTAGAAATGAAATAGAAAAAAAGAATGCTTTGGACTGTAATTTTAATTTATTAAAAGGATTTTTAAATGAGCTTTCAAATATTGATTTTCAGTTAACTAATAAAATAATGGATCAAACTCTAGAAGATGAAGTTTTAGCTAGAATTTTCCCAAGTCTACAAATGAGCTATACTCTTGATAATAAAGAGTTTGTGCGCTTAAAAAAATCACTGGAATTAGGAATTGCTCCTGTTTCAAAATATAGTAATTTAGCTTATAATTACAGAAATAATGATAATGATGAAGATTTTGCAGAGATTATAGAAATGATCTTGAACGACGATAATGAAATTAGAATCGCTATACAAATACTACATCGAATATTGAATTTTAATAAAGATAATGAAATTAGTGATGTTTTAATTAATACTGCTCATGAAATTCTTTTTGCTTACTCATTTGAAAACAAAAATAATCCTGGATTAGATTTTCAACTATCAGAAATAATAAAGAAAACATTAGATAGTGATAACGGTAAAAAAATAAGCAAAATTATTTTAGCAAAGCTAAAAGTCAATTGTAATTTCCTAAAAATTTCAATGTATGATTATAGCCATGTAATGAATTCATTAGCTCAAGTACAGCCTATAACCTTTTTAAATCAAGTTATTGGAGATGATAAAGAAAAGAGCAGGATAGATTACACTTGGAAAAATTCTATTGTTCATCAGAGCAATCCTTTAAATCAAATTGAGAATCAAACAATTATTAAGTGGTGTGAAGAAAAAAGAAGCATTAGATATCTAAAAATAATTAGTTTTATTAATATATTTAAAACAGTAGAAAATTCAAAAGAACTTAGGCTATCAGATTTAACTAATTTAATTATCAATAAAGCACCCAATAAAATAGATATTTTAGAGGAAATAAGCAAATATATAAGACCAATGAGTTGGAGTGGTTCGAGGTATTTAATTATTGAAAAAAGGGTTAATGCTATTCTAAAATTAAAAAATCATCAAGATACAAATATAGTAAATTGGATAAAAAATAAAGAAATAGAATTCAAAAAAATAATAGAAATAGAAAAAGATGAAGAAGAAAAAGAGGATTTGATTTATCAATCATTTGAGTAATAATATTTTAACTTTTGAAAGGGGATTAACAATGTCAACAGCAACAGTAGGTTTTGAAGAAGATTTATGGAAGTCAGCGGATAAATTAAGAAATAACATGGATCCAGCTGAATATAAACATGTAGTTTTAGGGTTAATATTTTTAAAATATATTTCTGATTCTTTTGAAGAAAAATATCAAGAATTAAAAGAGATCGAATATGCAGAACCTGAAGATAGAGATGAATATTTAGCAGAAAATATATTCTGGGTTCCAAAAGAAGCACGTTGGGAATATATTAAATCTAATGCTAAAAAGCCAGAAATTGGACAAATTATTGATGATGCAATGGTAGCAATTGAAAAAGAAAATGAAAGACTAAAAGGAATTTTAAATAAAAATTATGCTCGCCCGACATTAGATAAAAGAATTCTAGGAGAATTGGTTGATTTAATTAGTAATATTAAAGTTGGAGATAAAGAAAGTAGATCTAAAGATGTTTTAGGTAGAGTTTATGAGTACTTTCTTGCTAAATTTGCAAGTGCAGAAGGAAAGGGTGGAGGCCAATTCTATACACCGTCTTCTATTGTAAATTTATTAGTAGAGATGATTGAGCCATATAAAGGCCGAGTCTATGATCCAGCCTGCGGTAGTGGCGGGATGTTTGTGCAAAGTGAGAAATTTGTTTTAGAGCATCAGGGTAAAATTAATGATTTATCTGTCTATGGCCAGGAATCTAATCCAACTACCTGGAGATTATGCCAGATGAATTTAGCCATCAGAGGTATTGAAGGTAATTTAGGAGGAAAACCAGCAGATAGTTTTCATAATGATTTACATAAGGACTTAAAAGCAGATTATATACTTGCTAATCCTCCTTTTAATGTTAGTGATTGGGGTGGTGAGCATTTAGCAGATGATATCAGATGGCAGTATGGTATTCCTTATACTGGAAATGCAAACTATGCTTGGGTCCAGCACTTTATTCATCATCTTGCTCCCAGTGGTACAGCAGGTTTTGTCTTGGCTAATGGATCTCTTTCTTCAAATACTAGCAGTGAAGGTGAAATAAGAAAAAATATTTTAGAAGCAGATTTAGTTGATTGTATTGTTGCTTTACCACCAAAATTATTTTATTCTACAGGTATTCCTGTCTCTCTTTGGTTTTTAACTAAAAATAAAGGTGCTAATGGTGGTCGTAAAAGAGATGGTGAAACCCTATTTATTGATGCTCGTAAAAGAGGAGAATTAGTTGATCGTGCTCATCGAGAATTAAGAGAAGAAGATATAAATAAAATATCTGATACTTATCATGCTTGGAAGGGAACAACTGATAATATTGATTATGAAGATATTAAAGGATTTTGTAAAGCTGCTCAACTTGAAGAAATAAGAGAACACGAATATATTCTAACTCCTGGTCGTTATGTTGGAATTGAAGAAAGAGAAGAAGATGATGAACCATTTGAAGATAAAATGGCTAGATTAACTGATGAGTTAGCAGAAGAATTCGCTAAATCTAAGAAACTTGAAGATGAGATTCGTGAGAATCTTAGGGGGATTGGTTATGAGTTTTAATGAGGAATGGGAAGAAGTTAAATTAGGAGATATAGCTAAGTATTCAGAAGAAAGAATTGATTCAGAAAAAATAAAATTAGAAAACTATATTTCGACTTCAAATATGTTACCCAATAAAAATGGTGTTAATAAAGCAGAAAGTTTACCTAAACTAAACTCTGCTACAAAATATGAAAAACATGATATTCTTATATCAAATATTAGACCATATTTTAAAAAAATTTGGTTTTCTAATACTAGTGGTGGCTCTTCTAATGATGTTTTAGTAATTAAAACTAAAAACAATTTAATATATGAAAAATATTTATATTACTATTTAAGCCAAGGACATTTTTTTGATTATATGATGCAAGGGGCTAAAGGTACAAAGATGCCCCGAGGAGATAAAAGTTCTATAATGAAGTATAAAATAAAATTTCCTAAAGATAATGAGGAACAAAAATATATTGCTAATATTTTTTCCAAATTTGATAAAAAAATAAGAAATAACAATAAAATAAATCAAACTTTAGAAGAAATGGCACAAGCTATCTATAAAAGCTGGTTTGTTTATTTTGAGCCATTTCAAGATAAAAAATTTAATAAGGGTAAAATAAAAGAAATAATTGAAATCACTTTAGGCAACTCTCCTAAAAGTGATACATACAATGAAGATGGAATCGGCTTGCCATTATTAAATGGAGCAAGTGATTTTAATAACGGACGTCCCACTTCTGGTAGATATTCTTCAAAACCTAAAAGAATTGCGAAAGAAGGAGAAATCTTACTCTGTACAAGAGGTACAATTGGACATGTATCATTTGCAGATAAAGATTATTGTATTGGTCGTGGCGTTTCTTCAATGAAGCCTCAAGATAAAATCTATAATGAGTATGTATATTTTACAGTAAAATATTATCTTGAAAAACTTAAAAGAGAAGCAGCAGGATCTGTAATTAGAGGTTTAACAAAATCTGATATGTTGAATATACCTATTGTAAAATGTAATAAAAATATTTTTAAAGAATTTCATAATTTAATGGGGCCTATTATCAATAAACAATTAACAATTATTAAAGAAAATAAAACCTTAAAAGAACTTAGAGACACTCTGCTTCCAAAACTAATGTCAGGAGAAATAAATGTGTTATCTAGCAAATAGTTAGTGAATATATTTAACTTTATAAAATTAATAATAATAAATATTAATATGGGACTTAAGAATATATAAATGGTGGGGTAATATGGAATATAATAAAAGATGTATAGAATCAGTATCAGATTTATTAGATATATTAAAAGATATTAATAGTAGGCATAAAGAAGAAGGGATAAAAAAAGAATTATTTTTCCGTGGCCAAAGTAATTTCAAGGAGTATCTCTTAACACCTTCTATATTTAGGGATAATAATTTTTTGAATCAAGAACATAAAATGTTTAATGATTTAAAATCCTTGTCTCCAGAAGAGTTTGATGACCATTTAACAATATTTGACCAATTAACTAAAATGCAACATTATGGTCTGCCTACTCGCTTATTAGATATAACATCTAATCCTTTAGTAGCTTTATATTTTTCCTGCTTAAATGACTTTAATGAAAATGGAGAGTTTTTTATAATTGGCAATATGGAAATTAATTATTCTAACAGCTTAAAAGCTAATATATTATCCCATCTAACTACATTTAATAAAAATAAAGGATTTACTTTAAATGATTTTAAAAATCATATAATTAATCATAAGAATATAAGAAATGAAATTAGCCTTAGATTAATCAAAGAAACTTTAGGATCAGAGATTATAATAAAACCTAATTTAAGAAATAAAAGATTAAAAAGTCAAAATGGTGCATTTATTATATTTGGGACTAAATTTAATGAAGAGTTAAGTGAAGTTAATGAAAATAATATTGAAAATTTAGAAATCATTAAAGAAACATATGATATAAAAGATAAAATAATTGAGGAAAATAATAAGAGATATTTAGTCCCAGCATCTCAAAAAAGATCAATATTAAGTGAATTGAATTATCTAGGTATTAATCAAAGCTCTTTGTTTCCAGACCTTGATAAACAAGCTAATTATATTAAAAAGCAATATAAATCTAGAACATCTTATTTTAGTCAAAATAACTATTTAGAAAGTATTATAAAAGAGAGTAAGTCTAAAGAATATACTAGTGAAAATTATCAATACTTTAAACAGGACAAACTTGATTTAGAATTAAAAAATAAATTAAGTGGGGGGTTACTAAAATATATAAAAGAAAGAGTCAATAATTATGATGGAAATAACAATAATATCGATAATTTCATTAAAGAATTTATTGATGAATATGAAAAAATAAACGTTCCAGACTTATATATTAGAAAAAATACTTTAGCTCAAATAAAAGTTAAAATAAAAAGATTGATGAAAAAATATGAGTTAATAGGAGAAGTTAGTTATAATGATTTATTTGAATTTTTTATTAATCTAGTTCAAAATGAGACAAATCAAAAATAAATAGTTAAATAAGAGGTGAAAACTATGTTTACTGAAGAAGAACTAGAAGAAGCAGGTCTTGCCTGGTTTAAGGAATTGAATTATTCAATAGCATCTGGTCCGAAAATCAGTCCAGGTGGAGAATATCCAGAAAGAGATGATTATCGAGAAGTAGTTCTTAAAGATAGATTAAGAAATTCTTTATACAAAATTAATTCCGAAATACCAAATCAAGCCTTAGAAACTGCAGTTCGCAAAATATTAATTCCAGAAGAACCTTCTTTGTTGGAAAATAATCGTAACTTCCATAATATGCTTACTGATGGAATAGATGTTGAATATGAAAGAGAAGATGGCAGTATTAAAGGAGATAAAGTCTGGATTTTTGATCAAGAAAATATTAACAATAATGACTGGTTATTAGTTAATCAATTTGCAATCAAAGAAGGTAATCAAACAAGAAGACCTGATCTAATAGTTTTTCTCAATGGTTTACCTCTTGTAGTGATTGAATTAAAAAGTGCAACTAAAGAAAAAGCTACAATCGATAAAGCATATAATCAGTTGCAGACTTATAAAAAAGAAATACCTTCACTTTTTACATATAATCAAATGTTAATCACCAGTGATGGACATAATGCTCGCGTTGGAACAATAACTGCCAATAAAGAAAGATTTATGCCCTGGCGTAGTATAGATGGCGAAGAAATAGCTCCCACAGGAATTCCAGAAATGGAAGTCTTAATTAAAGGTATTTTCCAAAAATATAGATTTCTAGATTTGATCCATCATTATATACTTTTTCAAGATGATGGTTTAAACATAACAAAGATTTTTGCTGCCTATCATCAATACCATGCTGTTGATAAAGCAATTAATAGTACTGCTAAAGCTATTAGTGATGAGGGGGATCGTAGAATTGGAGTTGTTTGGCACACTCAAGGCTCAGGTAAAAGCTTATCTATGGTCTTTTATGCTGGTAAATTAGTTTTAGGTCTTGATAATCCTACTATAGTTGTAATAACAGATCGAAATGATCTTGATGATCAGCTATTTGGGACTTTTAGCAGTTCTAGTGATTTATTAAGACAGAAACCCAAACAAGCAGAAAGCAGAGAAGATTTAAAAAAATTACTTTCAGTAGAAGCTGGAGGAATTATTTTTACTACCATTCAAAAGTTTGAAGAGAGTGCTGATAATTCAATCTTGACAGATCGTAAAAATGTAATAGTGATTGCTGATGAAGCTCATAGAAGTCAATATGGGTTTGATCCCAGTATTAAACAGAGTGATGGTAAAGCAGAAACTAAATATGGTTATGCTAAATATATGCGAGATGCACTACCAAACGCTTCTTATATTGGTTTTACTGGAACTCCTATAGAAATGGATGATAAAAACACACCAGCTGTTTTTGGTGGTTATATAGATGTCTATGATATGACAAGAGCTGTTAAAGATGAAATGACTGTAAAGATTTATTATGAAAGTAAAATCGTTCAAGTCAAACTTCCAGATGATCAAAAAGATTTATTAGATTCTGAGATAGACGAATTAACTGAAGGCATAATTGCTGAAGAAAGAGAAAAATATAAAGCTAGAAATTCAGCTTTAGAAGCAGTTGTTGCTGCTGATAGCAGATTGAAAACTGTGGCAGAAGAAATTGTAAAACACTTTAAACAAAGACAAGAGGCTATTTTAGGTAAAGGAATGATAGTAACTATCTCTAGAAGAGCTGCTGTTAAATTATATGATAAAATAACTGATTTAAAACCAAACTGGCGCCATAAAGATGATGAAAAGGGTAAAATTAAGGTAGTTATGTCAGGTGATGCAAGTGATCCAGAATCTTGGCAGCCTCATATTAGACCGAAATCACAGCGGAAAGTAATAGAAAAAAGAATGAAAGATGAAGATGACTCATTAAAATTAGTTATTGTCTGTGATATGTGGTTAACTGGTTTTGATGTACCACCTCTGCATACAATGTATATAGATAAACCTCTTAAAGGTCATAATTTAATGCAGGCTATTGCCAGGGTTAATAGAGTTTATAAAGATAAACCAGGTGGATTAATCGTTGACTTTATTGGAATAGCTGACGCTCTGAAAAAAGCTTTAATGGTTTATACAGAATCAGATCGCAAAAATACAGCTATTGATACAGAAGAAGCACTAAAAGAGTTATTAAAAGAATATGAAATATTGAATGATATATTCTATAAATTTAATTATAAAAGATTTTTTAAAGCTAAACCACAAAGTAAGATGAGAATTATAACTGAAGCAATGGAATATATACTTTCATTAGATGACGAACCAGCCGGAACTGGTGAAGAACGATTTATTAGACATGTAAATCGATTGTCTAAAGCTTATGCACTTTGTTCTACTACTGAAAAAGCTCAATCAATTAGTGAAGATATTGCTTTTTTTAAGGCGGTTAAAACTGCTTTAAGAAAACATTTTAATGATGGTGAAAAAAATCCTCAAGATATTGAAGGGGCAATTAATCAAATGGTTTCTAAAGCTATTGCTGCTGATGGAGTCATTGATATTTTTGAAGATTCAAAAATAGATCCTGATATGTCTATTTTATCCGAAGAATTTTTAGAGGAAATCAAACATTTAAGACATAAAAATCTGGCTGCTCGAACATTAGAACAGATTTTGAAAACTAAGGTCAAAGCTTTGGCAAAGAAAAATCTGGTGAAATCAAAAAAGTTTTCAGAAATGTTAGATGAAACCATCAATAAATATCGTAATAGAGCCATTGAAACTAGAGAAGTTATAGAAGAACTAATAAAACTGGCTCAAGAAATGAATAAAGCCAAGAATGAGGAAAATGAACTGGGATTAAATGAAGATGAAGTAGCTTTTTATGATGCTTTAGGAGTTAATGATGCTGCAGTAAAAATAATGGGTGATGAAATATTAAAGAAAATTGCTGTAGAATTAGCAGAAACTATTAGAAACAGTACAACTATTGACTGGAATTCTCGCAAAAGTGTAAGAGCTAAAATGAAAGTTAAAATTAAAAGGCTTTTAAGAAAATATGGTTATCCACCTGATAAGCAAAAAAAAGCTATTGCTACCGTGATGGAACAGGCAGAGGAAATGTGTGATCGCGATTGATTGAAAATTATAACATAAATCTTATTTCTTGAAAGAGTGATAAACTATGAAAGCAATCTTTTCTAAAACAATAAAGTTATTCTTATTAGATGGAGATCCAAACAAAAGAATGTCTTGTGAATTATCTAATTGGGTTGGAAAAGCTTATAAAATTCCACGTTCTTTAATGAAAGAATCTGATGATAGGGATGATCTTCAAAATATTGGAGTATATTTTCTCTTTGGTAAAGATCCTAACAATCCTGATGATAATATGATCTATATAGGTCAAACAGAAAATATATTTAATCGCTTAAAACAACATCTTGATCAAAAAGAATTTTGGAATGAAGTTGTTACAGTAATTAGTAAAGATGATAATTTAAATCGAGCTCATGTAAGATATTTAGAATATAAGTTATATGAAATTGCTGAATAAGTTGGAAGGTATAAATTAGAAAATAGTTCTATTCCAAAAGCTCCATCTATATCTGAACCTGATAAAGCCGAAATGGAGGAGTTTATTTATAACGTTAAATTATTAGTAAACACTTTAGGATATAAGGTTTTTGAAGAAATAAAAGAAAAACAAAATAAAAGCGAAAACTATTTCTATATAAATGCTGTTAGAGGAGCAAAAGGTAAGGGTCAAATTACTAGTGAAGGTTTTGTAGTACTAAAAGGATCTAAAATGTCCAATAATACTGTTGATTCAGCTCAAAATTGGG
>Ga0182234_10216_pt1 | contig 19193 bp, 15 predicted proteins | sample hydfratesGB_TM_A_FD_145595 | JGI IMG/M metagenome (GOLD analysis project Ga0182234, IMG submission 145595) | Subsurface microbial communities from deep shales in Ohio, USA - hydraulic fracturing test GB_TM_A | ecosystem: Environmental > Aquatic > Deep subsurface > Shale gas/oil reservoir >...
GTCGTTTCTATATTTCCAAAAATTAATATTTATGTCTTAAGTTTCTGTTTTTCTAATTCAAAGAAATATGAAAAACTGCGAATAAGCGAGTATTAAAGAGATAAACTTAATTTATAGAGGGAGGTTATACTTATGAGTGTACACATTGGTGCAAAAAAAGGCGAAATTGCAGAAACAATTCTGCTGCCTGGAGATCCACTGAGAGCTAAATTTATTGCAGAAAACTATTTAGAAGATGTAAAACAATATAATGATGTTAGAGGAATGTATGGATTTACAGGAACTTATAAAGGGAAAAGAGTTTCAACTCAGGGTACTGGTATGGGAATGCCCTCTCTTTCAATTTATGTCAACGAATTAATTAGAGATTATGGTGTCAAAAATTTAATTAGAGTTGGCTCCTGTGGGTCCTTTAATGAAGAAGCTAAAGTAAGAGATGTGATTTTAGCTAAGGCTGCCTGCAGTAATTCCAATCTTAACAAAATGCGTTTTGATGGTAAAGATTTTGCGGCAGCAGCCAGCTTCAAACTTTTATCAAAGGCCTATCAGGTAGCTGAAGAAAAAGGTACAGATGTTAAAGTAGGTACCATTTTAAGTTCAGATGCTTTTTATAATGATGACTCTGAAGCCTGGAAAAAGTGGAAAGAATATGGAGTTTTAGGTGTAGAGATGGAATCAGCTGAGCTATTTACTCTGGCAGCTAAGTATGGAGTAGATGCATTAAGTATTTTAACTGTTAGTGATTCATTAGTAACTGGAGAAGAAACTACTTCTGAAGAAAGAGAAAAGACCTTTACTGATATGATGGAGATTGCACTTGAGTTAGCTGAATAAATAAATTTAAATAAGCATATCAATAAAAAATTGGGGCTGCCGGTTTAAGATTAATAACTGGCAGTTTTTCTATTTATAATGATATTTTAATAAATTAATGTTATAATAAAACTAGAAAATCCTGAGATTGTAATCAATTTAGCTGAAAATTTATTCTTGAGTGTTACAATCAATTTAAAGTAGAGAGAATGGAGGTTTTAAGATGAGAAAAGATGAACAGGTTTCCTTTTATTCTCATTTTGTTGGTTTTATTTTAGCATTAATTGGGCTGGTATTTTTAATTTTTAGAGCCTTAGAAAGCCCGGATAAAATTATTGTTGCTGCCGTTTATGGTCTCTCAGTAGCATTTTTATTTCTGGCAAGCTCCTTATACCATGCCTTTAAAAAAGAAGATGATGAACAGTCTATCTGGCGCAAGCTAGATCACTTTGCGATTTTTGTAATGATCGCCGGTTCTTATACTCCGGTTGCTTACCTTTATTTAGAAGGTTGGCTGAAGTGGACAATTATTGCAGTTCAGTGGGGACTGGTTTTAGGCGGTTTTTTTCTGAAGTTTATGTACTTTAAAACCCCCAGGATTTTATATACTATAGTTTATCTATTAATGGGCTGGGTTGGTATTTTCGCCTTTCATCAGTTATTTATGACAATGCCCACAGCCAATTTAGTCTTAATGTTCGCAGGAGGCTTATCATTTACTGCTGGAGCAGTATTCTATATACTTAAAAAGCCAGATTTGAGCCCTAATTTTGGTTTTCATGAGATATTCCATTTCTTTATTTTAGCTGGTGGAATCCTGCACTACTTAATGGTTTTTATAGCTCTGGGCTAATAGTTGATCAAGGAGGATATTGATGGAACTGGAAGAGAATTTAATTGAAATTATTTCTTTAAGTGGAGAAGTAAAAAAGAAGTTTTTAAAAGCTGTTAAACATGCGAAAAACAATGAACCTGAAGAGGCAGAAGATGTCTTTAATGAGGCAGATGATCAATTGATTAAAGCCCACCTCAAACAGACAGAACTTATTAACAAAGAAGCTGGTGGAGAGAAATTAGAAAGCAGTCTGCTGCTTACTCACGCTCAGGATCATTTAATGACAGCAATTTTACTTAAAGATATGGCAAAAGAATTTATGGATTTATATCAGCGGCTTGAAGACTGATATTTATTCAAATTAAAATTTAATTGACTCACTTAAAGGCAGTTCTCCGGAGCTGTCTTTTTTCTTTTTTAAAGGAAAAGCAGCCCAGCTTATCGAACTAATTATTAGGAAGTAATTTAAACTTAATATTTATAAAAAATAAATCAGGCGGTGATCAGATGTCAGTTAAATTTACCGAAACAGTTTTAAGAGATGGTCAGCAGTCTTTGATTGCAACCCGATTAAAGATTGAAGATATTATACCAGTTTTAGCAGATCTTGATCAGGTGGGCTACCATGCTTTAGAAGTCTGGGGTGGAGCAACTTTTGACAGCTGTATGCGCTTTTTAAATGAAGACCCCTGGGAGCGGCTGTGCAGGATAAGAAAAGGAGTTAAAAAGACAAAACTGCAGATGCTTTTAAGAGGCCAGAATATTTTAGGATATAAGCATTATCCTGATGATGTATTAGAGCGGTTTATCAAAAAATCAGTTGAAAACGGAATTGATATTATTAGAATTTTTGATGCGCTAAATGATATTAGAAATATGGAAAAAGCAGTTGAATTTACAAAAAAATACGGTGCAGAAGCTCAGGGCTCAATCGTCTATACCACAAGCCCAATCCACAGCAGTGAGAGTTTTGTCAAAAAGGCTAAAGAGCTTTCAAAAAAGGGAATAGATTCTCTCTGTATTAAAGATATGGCAGGTTTATTAACACCTTTTAAAGCCTATGATCTGGTAAAAAAATTAAAATCAGAAATTGAGATTCCAGTAGAAATTCACAGCCACAACACTGCTGGTTTTGCTTTTATGACCTATTTAAAAGCTATAGAGGCTGGAGTTGATATTATTGATACGGCAATTTCTGCCTTTAGTTCGGGAACAGCTCAGCCAACTACAGAAACACTGGCCGCTGTCTTAAATGACAGTCAGTTTGATACTGATCTTAATCTGGATTCTTTGGAGAAAATAGGAGATTATTTTAGGGAAGTCAGAGAAAATTACAGAGATTATCTTGGTTCCTATGAGGTTGATCCCAGAATCATTCGAAACCAGCTGCCCGGCGGAATGCTCTCCAATCTGCGCAATCAGCTGCAGGAACAGAATCAGCTTGACCGCTATCAGGAAATCTTAGAGGAAATTCCTAAAGTCAGAAAAGACCTGGGCTACCCACCTCTGGTAACACCGACCAGCCAGATTGTTGGAACTCAGGCAGTCTTTAATGTTGTGACAGGTAAAAAATACAGCTTTGTCTCCAAAGAATTCAAAAATTATCTGCGGGGAATGTATGGCAGTCCTCCCGGAGAAATCAATCCTGAATTAATTGAAAATATTATATCTAAGGATCAGGTGATTACAAATCGTCCGGCTGATAACCTTGAGCCGGTATATGAGAAAGCTGCAGCAGAAATTAAAGATCTCAGCCAGAAAGAAGAGGATATTCTTTCCTGTATTCTTTTTCCAGAAGTGGCAGAAAAATTTTTACAAGATCAGCATAGTTAATAAATTTAGTTTTTAAGCTGACTAAAATTTTAATTAGAATTTAATCGTAAATAATGAAGGTAAATAAATCGTTTTCGCGAATATATTTAATAGAGAAAATTTAAGATTTAAATTATTTCAAATATCTGAAAGGGGAATTTACTTTGACTCAAAAAATAAAGGATTTACTTAAGAAAATGACAGTTGAAGAAAAAGCCGAAATCTGTTCTGGAGCCAGCAGATGGAGAACACATTCGATTGATAGGCTTGAGATACCAGAAATCATGATGGCAGACGGGCCCCATGGTTTAAGAAAAGAACCGAAAGAGAAAGAAAGTGCATCAATGGGGGAAAGTGTTGAAGCAATCTGCTTTCCAACTGCTTCAGCTTTAGCCTGCTCCTGGGATAGAGATTTGATGAGCAGAATGGGAGAAGCTTTAGGAGAAGAAAGTCAGACGGAAGATGTCAATATACTTTTAGGACCTGGAGTTAACATTAAGCGCTCTCCCCTCTGTGGAAGAAATTTTGAGTACTTTTCTGAAGATCCACTTTTAGCTTCAGAACTAGCTGCAAATTATGTTAAGGGTGTTCAGAGTATGGGAGTTGGGACTTCACTCAAGCATTTTGCCGCCAATAATCAGGAGCACAGACGCCTGACAGTAGATGCTCAAATTGATGAGCGGACTTTAAGAGAAATTTACTTATCAGCATTCGAAAAAGTTGTTAAAGAAGCCCAGCCCTGGACAGTTATGTGTGCTTATAATCAGGTCAATGGAACTCACGCTTCTGAAAATAAATACTTATTAACAGATGTTCTCAAAGAAGAATGGGGACACGAAGGTTTTGTTGTTTCTGACTGGGGTGCTGTAAATTACAGAGATAAGGGAATTGCAGCTGGTTTAGAACTTGAGATGCCTTCCAGTCATGGAGATGGGAAAAAGGCAATTGTAGAAGCTGTAGAAAACGGCAGTTTAAGTGAAGAGAGCTTAGATAGAGCTGCAGAGAGAATGCTAAAAATCATCTTTAAGGCTGTAGAAAATGATCGTGATGATTTAAACTACAGTAAAGATGAGCACCATCAATTAGCGAGAGAAATTGCTGCTGATTCAATGGTTTTACTCAAAAATGAAGAGAGCATACTGCCTTTGGCTGAGGATGAAAAGCTTGGAGTTGTCGGTTCATTTGCCAAAAAGCCGCGTTTTCAGGGTGGGGGAAGTTCTAATATTAATCCCTATCAGATTGATAATGCTTATGCTGAACTTGAAAAATATACAGATCAAAAATTAGCTTATGCCGAAGGTTATTCACTTGAAAGTGATGAAGATGATGTTAAATTAATAGCTAAGGCCAAGGAGCTCGCTGAAAAGGTAGATAAAGTAATAATTTTTGCTGGACTGCCAGACCGCTACGAATCTGAGGGTTATGACCGGGATACTCTGGAGATACCTCCAAATCAGAATCGTTTAATCGAAGAGGTGGCAGAAGTAAATAAAAACGCGATAGTGGTACTGAGCAACGGCTCTCCAATCACTATGCCCTGGTTAAATAATGTTAAAGGTGTCTTAGAAGGATATCTAACCGGTCAGGCTGGCGGAGGTGCTGCAGCCGACATTTTATTTGGCCATGTTAATCCATCCGGAAAACTGGCTGAAACCTTTCCGCAAAAATTAAGTGACAATCCTTCTTATTTATTCTTCCCGGGAGAAAAAGATAAGGTGGAGTACAGAGAAGGAATTTTTGTCGGTTACCGCTATTATGACAGTAAAGAAATTGAGCCACTTTTCCCCTTTGGTTATGGTCTAAGCTACACTGACTTTGAATACAGTGACTTAAAAATTAAGAAAAATGAAATCACAGACCAGGAGACTTTAAATTTAAGTCTAAAAGTTAAAAATACTGGCGATATCTATGGTAAAGAGATTATTCAGCTTTATGTATCTGATCCAGAAAGCACTGTAATTAAGCCGGAAAAGGAATTAAAAGAATTTGCCAAGGTAGAATTGGAACCCGGCCAGGAAAAAATAGTTGAGTTTGAATTAGCTAAAAGAGCCTTTGCTTATTATAATACTGAAATTGATGACTGGTATGTAGAAAGTGGAGAATACGATATTTTAGTTGGAGCTTCTTCCAGAGATATTAGATTAAAGGAAACAGTCAGGGTAGAATCCACTGTTGAGCTGCCCTATGAGTACACAATTAATACCAATGTCGGTGATATCCTGGCAGATCCGGAAGCAGAAGAAGTTTTCAATGAGCTGCTCAGTGAATATTTAGAGGGTACAGATCTCTTCGAAATGCTTGGCGGCAGAAAGAGCGAGATGATGGAAGCAATGTTAAAGTACATGCCTTTAAGAGCACTGGTTATGTTTTCAGAAGGTGCAGTCAACCGGAAGCAGGTTGAAGAAATTGTTGAAAAGTTAAATAGGAGCTAGGTACCGGGTACTTAGAAATAATTGGAAATTAAATCTGGGGTCATTAACTTTTTAGTTGGTGGCCCTTTAATTTGATTTAAATTGAAAATATAATTAATTATCAAGTAGAAAAGGAGAGTTGATAAATGAGTTATTTGTGGACAACTATTAAGGTTAAAGATTTAGAAGAGTCGATTGAATTTTATCAGCAGATTGTGGGGCTTAAGCTGCAGCGGAGATTTGAAGCCGGCCCTGAGCGAGAAATTGCATTTTTAGCAGCTGCTGCAGGAGAGACTGAAGTTGAGTTAATTGCTGACCAGGGAAAAGAAGATATTGAGGTCGGACAGGATATCTCACTTGGCTTTGAAATTGAATCAGTATCTGAAAAAATGAAATTCCTGCAGGAAAAGGGAGTTGAAGTTGTAAGCGGACCCATTGCTCCCAATCCGGAGATTGAATTCTTTTATGTGCTTGATCCAAATGGAGTAAAAATACAGTTTGTAGAAAATAAATAGTTTTAAAATTTGGAGTCTGCTGATTAATTTCAGCCGGCTTTTTTCTTTTTTAAAGGATTGTTCTTTTCGATCACGAAATAATTATATAAGGAAAATAAAGTATTGAGTGTTAATATTTGCGACATAAATTGACAAAATATTTAGATAAGGGGTGGACTGATGGCAGATAAAAACAGGATTTTTCGGATTATAAAAACAATTATGCTTTTAAATGAACCCTATAAACACTGGGAGGCTAAAGATTTTGCGGAGTATTTTGAGGTCTCAGAAAGAACTTTCCACCGGGATAAAAGGGTGATGGAGGAGCTGGGAGTTCCAATTTATTATGATAACCACCTCAAGGAATATAAGATTCTGGATAATTTCCGTTTTAAAGCCCCAAATTTGGATCAAAAAGAAACTGAGGCAGTGCTGCTGGCAGCGAAAGAATATCAAAACCGCAGTTTTCCAATGAAAAAGGAACTTGAATCAGGACTGGCCAAAGTCTATAATTCCCTGCCTGAATTTTTAAAAAGCAGTATGGGCAGCTATATTAAAAATTATGAGATTATATCTGAACCTTTTGTTGAACTGGAGGAACACCAGCAGAAATTTGAGAAGCTAAAAGAAGCGATCAATGAAGGAAAGAAAATTAAAATTAATTATTATTCAATGAGCAGCAATCAAACAACAAAAAGAAAACTCGACCCTTATAATTTGTTTTTCAACAGTGGCGCACCCTATCTCTATGCCTTTTGTCATTTGAGGGAAGAAAAAAGGATATTTAGAATCGATAGGATTAAGGAACTTCAACTAACAGCAGAAACTTTTAAGCTGCCAGATGATTTCTCACTTGCAGAAGAGCTTGATAATGCCTGGGATGTTGAACAGGGCAAAGAGGAGATGGAAGTTAAAGTTAAATTTACAGGCAGAGCAGCCCGTTTTGTACCTGAATACCACTGGAGTGATAAGCAGAAGATTAAAAGTATCAGTGAGAATGAAATTATTTTTAAGGTTAAAACCGGCAGCCGGGAAGAGATAAAAAAGTGGATCCTTGGTTATGGCTCTGAGGCAGAGGTCCTGCAGCCCGAGGATTTGCGAGTGGAAATGCAGCAGGAAATCGAAAAAATGCTGGAAAATTATTAGAAAAAACTGATGTTTGCGACATACGGGTGTCACTGGGGGATGGTAAGATGGTTTTACAGGATTAATATATAGCTTGATATTTCAATAAGTGTTATTTAAATCTATGATATTTTATTAAAAAATATTAATCAGGGGGCGATATTAGGTGATTAAATCATTTCAAGAAATAGGTAAACTTCAACTGGAGGGATTATCAGATAGTGAAAAGAGGAAAAAGTTTTTAGAGACCCAGACTATCCTTCCCAATGAACAAAACAGTGATAATGATGATGCAGATAAATATAGAGAAATAATAATTAATCTTGATCTGAATAATGATGAGATAGAGATTAAAAGTGGTGATGAATTATATGAAGAAAATAGAGAGCAGTTTTTTGGATTTGATCTACTAGGTAGAAGAAGTAAAAAAATATATTTTACCTGTAATAATCTATATTATCACTTACTTACAGTGCCTCAGATGCTTGACTATATTGATGATAAGTTTCAGGAAAGTCAGTTCAAAGAATTTAAATTTTTCTTAGAGAATTTAAAAGATAACTTTTATAACACCAGTGGCAAAAAGAGTTTTTTTAAGTTGGAAAAATTCAAAGATTCAACTGCAGATAAATTAACTGAATATCTAAATGATAAAGAAATTAATCATAAAAATATGCAAAATGTTTTAGAGGAATATGTGAGTAAAGATATTTTAGGAAGCACCCGTAAAAATTTCGTAAATAATCTAGATATATTTTCATTAAAAATAAATGGTAAATATATTACAGAGAGTGAATACAATGACGATTATATAGATATAGTATATTTTGAAAGGCAGGGCCGATTTTTTGACCAATCTGAAAATATGGTTAAAGAATATGCTTTATGTGGTACCTGTAATGAGAAAAAATTGGTGACAGGTAAGATTGATATTCCTACCAAGTTTTATGTTACCAGCAGTCCATATTTTTTTGAAAACTTAAATGATAATAGTGCCTATAAATCCTTTGGTATCTGTCAGGAATGTTATCAGGAAGTAATGGTTGGTATTAGTAAGGTAGAACAAAATTATTATGGAAGATTATTTAACAGGCTTAGATATTATGTTATTCCAAAGAATATAAATAAAGATGAAAACTATGATAGATCTCTAGAAATAATAAAAGATATCTTCGCTGATCAGCCTGAGGGTGATAAAGATCATTTCGAAAAATTTAAAAACCTTAAAAAGAAAAGGAATTTTAAGATGGACTTTCTTTTTTGGAGACCTGATCAGGCTTCATTTATAGTTCTCGATTCAATAGATGATGTATCATATGATGATATAAAGGCTATCTTTAGGTCTTTAAGAAAAGTAAATCAAGATACTTACGGTCATGAAAGTGATGCTCGCAATTACAAACTCTATTTTAATGATCTCTACTGGCTTTTATTTCCTAACTATAGATCTCATAATAGTCCAGACCCTAAACTATATAGAAAAGAGATGTTAAATCTTTTTGATTCAATTATGAAGGATAAGGACATTGATTATAATTATCTTATTAGAAAGTTTATAACTATTTTAAATAAAAGATATTATTTTAATAAAAAGAATGAAAAGGAGGTAATAGCTCATCCGTTAAAGATGAATCTAATGTTAAGCTGGCTAAACCAGATAACAAATTTAAAAGGAGGTTACAAAGTGAGAGAAGGCAGTAATTTTACAGAGATTGAAGATGCTGATATTAGAAAGTTTTTTGAAGTTCATTCTGAAACCTATGAACATAATTCCTACAGACAGGGTTTATTTTTATTAGGCATTTTAATGAATCAGGTTTTAAAAGAACAGCAGAAAGAAAATAAATCAGCAAATATTTTGGATAAACTAAGTTTTGATGGAATGCCTGTTAGGAGAGTAAAGAAATTTACTAAAGATATAACAGAGATTTTAAACATTTATGATGAATATAATGTTAATCAGCTCTTACATGCTCAGATGATTGATAGGGTACAGGGGATTGAAAATTCAAGTTTAAATAAAGATGAAGTTGTCTTTTATATTCTTTCAGGACTTTCTTTTGGCAGATATTTAGGCCATAAATATTATAATAATAAAAAAGGAGATGAGAAATAATTATGACTGAAGAACTTAATAATTCAGAAATTTTGTTTCTATATGATGCTAAGAAAGCAAATCCTAATGGTGATATGGATAATGAAAACAAGCCGAGAATGGATTGGGATACAGGGACTAATTTGGTCAGTGATGTCCGCTTAAAAAGATATATTAGAGATTATTTAGAAAGTGTTAAAGGGGAAGAATTATTTGTTACCAATAGGGCTGAAGATGCTAAAGATAGAGTTAAACAATTAGATGATGGAGATATTTTGGATTTGATTGGGGTCAGATTATTTGGTGCAGTTCAGGCAACGGGTGATGCAGATCATTTAACAGGACCAGTTCAATTTAATTGGGGGTATTCCTTAAATACTGTTGAACTGCAGGAAAGCAAGACAATAACATCCAGTTTTAGTTCTGGCAAGGGTGTAGGCAAGGATTATCGGGTTAAGTATTCATTCCTGGCATTCAGCGGGGGCATAAACGGTCTTACAGCTCGAAGCACAAAGCTTTCAGAATCTGATGTTAAACTTCTCGACGAGGCGATAGTTAAATCCATTCCTTTAAATAGAACCCGCTCAAAGATTGGTCAGACACCTAGATTATACTTAAGAGCTGAGATGAAAGACAATGAAACAGTTTTAAATGACCTAAGAGAATATATTGATCTTGAATATCATACTCCTGAAGAAAATGTGAGAGAAATTGATGATATAACTTTGAATATGAATGAATTGCTAAAATATTTAAATGAAAATAAAAATAAAATAAAAAAGATAAGTTATTGGTATGATAGTAAACTTAAATTTAAAGATGGTGGCTTAAATAAATTATTAAATCAATTTTCAGGGAGTTTAAATGAACTGGAATATTAAATCCAGGAGGCAAGATAATATGGAATTTAATAAGATTATATGTTTTGATATAAAAGGAAAAACAGGACATTTCAAAAAATATTATACCAACAAAAGCTCCCTGTCATATATATTACCCACTAGAACTGTTCTAATGGGTATGGTAGCTTCAATACTTGAATATCCAAGAGATAGTTATTATGAAATTCTATCTTCTGATAACGCTAAATTTGGGTTACAAATAATCAATCCGGCTTATAAACATCTCGAATGTATGAATTATTTAAGAAAAGAAGGAGGGCATACCCAGGTTAGGCTCCAGTTGCTATTACCAAAAGGAGCTAAAAACTTAAAATATAGGGTTTATTTCACTCATAGAAATGAGGAACTTATAAATAGGTTAGAAACTAAATTAAAGGCTGGCAAATTAGGATATGGGCTCTTTTTTGGACAGAGACAGTTCAGGGCAGTGGCTCAATATATCGAAACCATTGATCAACTAGATATAATAAATAATTTTACTGGAGCATTAAGTTCTCTTACTTATAAAGATAATATTAAGTCAATTAATTCTTCGACAAAGGTTGATTTAATAGTTGAAAATATGCCAGTAGATTTTGATGAGGTTGATTCGGGTAGAGAACCTGCTGAGATGGCGTCTTTTTGTTATGAAGAAAATGGTAGGGATATAAAAGGGGATTTTAATCAAGTAATTAAATTTAAAGATAAGATAATCAGTTTTTATACCCCTGTGCAGGAGGTTTAATTGATGAAAGAATTATTGTCCCATTATTCTAGTGATAATAGAAAAAAACTCAAAGATCATCTTTTAGAAGTTGCCAAAAAGTCCAGGGAGTTAATACTAGATAAGGATTTAAATCTATCAATTTTATCCAAAAATAAGCTGGCCGATATAAGTTATCTTATTGGCGTTTTACATGACTTCGGTAAAACAACTACTTATTTTCAAAATTATTTAATTTATGGTGAGAGTTCTAATCTCTCTCACCATGGATTAATTTCTGCAATAGCGGGATATTGTCTGCTTAAAAATCAATATAATGGAAGATTAGCAATGTTGGGTTATATGGTTATAAAAAAGCACCATGGTAACCTGGAATCACCTCTGGAAAGCAATGAAAGAATATATTTTGATTTACAAAAACAGTTGGATAATATTAAAAAAAATAACTTTGAAAAGCTTGAAGCAATATATAATAATTTATTAGCTGATTTTGATATTAAAATTAAAGATGTTATTGAAGATATAGAAGATTTTTTATTTGATGAAGAAGATATTGGAGAGTATTTTAGAGAAGAAATTATCATGAATAAATTTAAAGATGAATCAAAAGCTGTAGAGTTATTTTTAATAAATAATCTTTTATACTCAGTTTTAATAGATTCGGATAAGAAAAATGCTGCAAGAGTAAATGATGACTATTTTGAAGGTGCTACAAAAGAAAAGATAGAAGTAAAAGATTATCTGGATTTTTGCAGAGAAAATAACCCAGATAAATTCAATCCAGAAAAACTTATGAATAGTTTAAGAAATGATTTTTTTGATGACGTTGTTAACAATTCCGAAATATCATTAAATCAATATTTATATACTCTAACAGCGCCAACTGGAATTGGTAAAACCTTTGCTTCTTTTGCCTTTGCCAATAAAATAAATTCATTTCATGAAAATGGTAGGCGAGTTATTTATTGCTTACCCTATACTTCAATAATAGATCAAAATTATGCAGAGTTTGAAAAAATAATTAAATTCAATTTAAAAGATAAATATGATGTTAAACCTACTAAATACCTGTTAAGACATCATTATCTTTCACCACTGAAAATTGAAGAAAATATAAAAAATAAAGATGACAGTAAAGAAAGTAAAGATTTAGATAATTATTTAGCCAATAAATTATTGTTAGAGTCATGGGAGTCAGGTAATATTGTAACAACTTTTGTTCAATTATTAGAGAGTATTATTGGAAATAAAAATAGTTATCTTAAAAAATTTCATAATATAGTAAACTCAGTGGTTATTTTAGATGAAGTACAAAATATACCTGTTAAATTTTATCAGGTAGTAGGGAAAGTGGTAAATATTTTTGCAGAGAAATTTAATACCTATATACTATTAATGACTGCAACTCAACCAGATATTTTGTCAGGTAATGAGTTAGTTAATCTTATAGATGAAAGAAAATATGCTGAAGATCCTGTATTTGATAGAGTAAATTTAAAATTATTAAATGAATTAAACCCATTCTCGATTAATGACTTCATTGATTATTTTTACTCTAAATTTAATAGTGATAACTGTCTTATAGTTTGCAATACAATAAATTCTGCTTTAAATATTTATGATAAGTTAAAAGATAAGTCCAACGATTATAAAGTTTACTCTTTAACTACCAACTTAATTCCTATTGATAGAAAAGATAGAATTAATAATATTGATGAAGAGTTAAAAGCTGGTGAAAAGGTCATTGTCATATCGACTCAACTAATTGAAGCGGGTGTAGATTTAAGTTTTAAAGAGGTCTATAGAGATTTTGGACCGCTTGATTCTATTGTTCAGGTAGCGGGGAGATGTAATAGAAATAGTGAGTATGAGAATAAAGGAAAAGTAAATATTATAAAATTAAAAGATGAAAAAGATAGAGAATTTTCAAAACGTATTTATGATAATAAATTGTTGGATATTTGCGAAGAGGTTTTATCTGAGAACACTTCTTTTTTAGAAATGAGCAAGAGTTATTTTGCTAAAGTAAACGATAGTTTTACCAGAGATAATAAATATCTGATGAATGCGATTCAAAATTTGAATTACAGCAAGAAAAGAGATAAAGAAATCCCAATTAAAGATTTTACTATAATTGAAGAACGAGCTGGTAAGGAAGATATCATTATCTGTATAGATGAAGGAGTAGAATTAAAGGTCAGAAACTTAATTGAATTATATGAAGAAATTAAAGAGACAAAGGATAATAAAAAATTAAATAGATTAATAGCTCAAAAAGAGTTGATAAATAAAGAACTTGCCAATTATAGAGTTAGTGTTTATAGAAATCAATTAGAAAAATATTATTCTGATTATCAAATAGTTAATGAATTTAAATATTTAAAATATGTTGATTATGAGGATCAAAAAGAATATTTATATGATGAAAACATTGGATTTTTAAGAGATCCCAAAAAGCCTCCTGCTTCATCATTAGTCTTTTAAATCTGAATATTTAAGGACGTGAAAACCATGCAGCTAATCATAAACACCTACGGCAGCTATCTTCATGTTAAGCAGAGTTCTTTTGAAATAAAGGCAGATGACAAAAAGAAAAGGGTTTCTGCCAAAAAAGTTGATTCAATATTAATTACAACTGGTGCTGCTATTAGCAGTGATGCAGTAAAACTGGCTCTCGAAAATAATATTGAAGTACAATTTCTCGATCATTTTGGTAGGTCAATGGGTAAAATCTGGCACTCTAAATTAGGCAGTACTACTTATATTAGGCGCCGTCAACTTGAACTTGCTGATAATGAAGAAGGTAGTAAGTTGATTAAAGAAATAATGGTGGAAAAGGCTGAAAATATGATAAAACATCTTTATGACCTGGGAATTAAAAGAGGTGAAGATAAACAAAATTATTTATTTGAAACTATAGAAGAAATGGAAAAAATAAAAACCAAAATTCCTAAACTAACTGGGCCAGTAGAAATGATGCGGAATTCGATTATGGGATATGAAGGTAATATTTCGAAAAAATATTTTGATGCTTTAAATTATCTCCTGCCAGATCATTATAAATTTGACAAAAGAACTTTTAGACCGGCTGAAGATGAATTCAATTGTTTATTAAATTATGGCTATGGAGTTTTGTACGGAAAAGTTGAAAAAGCTTTGATTATTGCTGGATTGGATCCTTATGTTGGAATTTTACATACGGATGGTTATAATAAAAAGTCTTTTGTTTTTGACTTTATAGAAATTTACAGACATCACATTGATCGGATAGTTATGAAGTTATTTAGTCGTAAAAAGGTGAGAAAATCTCATTTTGATGAGATTAAAGGCGGTGTGACTTTAAATAAAGAGGGAAAAGAAGTATTTCTAACAGCCTTAAATAAATATTTTGATCAGAGTATATATTATAAAGGGAGACAGATTAAAGTAAATAATATTATTCAATTTGACTGTCATAACCTGGCTAATAGAATTATTGAGGAGGGAGATTAAATGCTTGTCTGGTGTATTTATGATATTGTTGAAGATAAAGTCCGCAAAAAAATTTCTGATAAAGCAATTGAACAGGGCTTATATAGGGTACAAAAATCAGTTTTTGCTGGGAATATAGATAGTAACTTACTTGATGAATTAATTGTTTATTCAGAGGATTTAATAAATCCGGATGATGATTCTGTCTATATTTTTCCAATGTGTCAGGAAGACTTTAAAAAAATTGAATTACTGGGGCAGGCATTTAATAAAGCCAAAGTTAATGATGAGCTGCAAAGTTTATTTAGTTAGGAGTTTTAAAAATGAGTGAAAACATTAGTCTGACTCCAAGTATAGTTATGGAATATTTATACTGTCCTCGTTTTATTTATTATATGCTTTATCTGAAAATATCTCAGCATGAGGGAAGAAGATATAAGGTCCAGCGGGGTAAAAGTTCTCATCAGAGAAAATTAAAAGTTAACAAATCTTATTTAAGAAAAAAGATTGGTGTTAAAGAAAAAATTCTGGATGAAAAGTTATATTCAAGAACATATAATATTCACGGTATAGTAGATGAAATTCTGTTTTTAGAAGATGGAACTGCCGCTTCTTTAGATTACAAATTTGCTAAATATAAAGAGAGGACTTTTTTAACTCATAAATATCAGGCAGCAATGTATTCTTTGATGATTAAAGATAACTACAATATAGAAGTAAAAAAAGCCTTTATTGTTTATATAAGAAGTAAGAGTAAATTGATAGAGATCGAAATAAAAGATGAAATATATAATGATTTGCAGATTATTTTAAATGAAATCATCAATATAATTCAAAAAGGATATTTTCCCAAAAGAACAAAATATATAAGTAGATGTCGAGACTGTACTTATAGAAACATTTGTATAAAATAGTCAGGAGGGGTTAGGGTGGAAATTAAGCTTACAAAATTAAGTTATGAATTAGAGGACGAGCTTCCTGTTAGGTATGGACACAAATTGCGAGGTTATTTTGCGAACAAATTTAAAGATGTTTTATTTCATCAGCACAAAAAAGATGGTAGTTTAAGGTATAAATATCCTTTGATTCAATATAAAATCATTGATAATAAGCCTTTAATAATCGGTTTGGGTGAAGGAGCAGAAAAAATAATTAATAATTTTTTAGATATTGATGAACTGAGATTTGAAAATGAAGTATATATTAATCCTGCGGGAAGATTAAATGTAGATCAGGAAGAATTATTTATTAATAATAATTATGACATGCCTGTCTACAAGTATAATTTTATCACTCCCTGGCTAGGATTAAGTCAAAAAAATTATAAAAAATATAGAAACAATTATCTTGATACTACCACGAAAGAAAAAATGAAATTCTTAAAAAGATTAATCATTGGTAATATACTGAGTTTTGCTAAGGGAATAGACTGGTGGATTGAAGAAGAGATAGTAGTGGAAGCAAAATTAGAGGAGGTGTCAGTTAAATTCAAAAATAAAGAGATGATTGGCTTTAAAGGTTATTTCTTCAGCAATATTTATTTGCCGGAATTTATAGGGTTAGGAAAATCTACTAGCAGAGGTTTTGGAACTATCAGTAGAGAAAAAATTCTTGATTAAGCTTGTTTTGAGACTAGAAATTTTATAAAATATAATTAAGAAAGAGTAAAAATTATAAATTCTGAGGCAAAATTATTTTTCTTAAAAGAACTGAACCTTGATAATCCAATAAATAGCAATTTGGTCAAAATGGTCAAAGTTGCGGGATTTGGTGTAATTATAGTTATTTTTATGGGATTATTTGAGAAAAAATATATATAAAAATTCTAGATGAAATGCTATAGTGACTGTCATAAAGGTTAGTTTGAGTTATATCGGGTTCCAGTGACTAATCCATTAGAATAAGGATTGAAACATTGAAAGAGACTCGAATACTAATTCCTGGATAATGTTCCAGTGACTAATCCATTAGAATAAGGATTGAAACTGAAGACAAATTCTACACGCTAGAGAGTGTATTAGTTAGTTCCAGTGACTAATCCATTAGAATAAGGATTGAAACAGTAAACAGTCAATTGAAATATTCGCCAGATCTAAAGTTCCAGTGACTAATCCATTAGAATAAGGATTGAAACCAGAAAAAAATCAAGAATATTACAAAGGTATAAAAGGTTCCAGTGACTAATCCATTAGAATAAGGATTGAAACATATTAATTGATTAATAACTTCTTCAATGCCTAAATGTTCCAGTGACTAATCCATTAGAATAAGGATTGAAACTCCTCCTAATTTTTCTTTTAGCATGTACAATCTCAGTTCCAGTGACTAATCCATTAGAATAAGGATTGAAACTTAATTTCTTTTTTACCAACGTCAATATCATAGAAGTTCCAGTGACTAATCCATTAGAATAAGGATTGAAACTAATAAGCCCCAAGAATATTGGGCTTCTATAATGAGTTCCAGTGACTAATCCATTAGAATAAGGATTGAAACACTATCTTCATAGTAATCTCCTCACCTTTTTATTGAGTTCCAGTGACTAATCCATTAGAATAAGGATTGAAACCTAATCTTACTTTTCTTATCCTGAGCTGCTTCGAGTTCCAGTGACTAATCCATTAGAATAAGGATTGAAACTACATATGTTAGAGTATAAAGCTGAGTGGTATGGGGTTCCAGTGACTAATCCATTAGAATAAGGATTGAAACCTAAGTATAAAAGAAGGTGTGCATAACCCAAAGACTGTTCCAGTGACTAATCCATTAGAATAAGGATTGAAACGGAATAAATGTTAGTGTAGGATCAGTTGGTGTAAATGTTCCAGTGACTAATCCATTAGAATAAGGATTGAAACGTAAATAAAACCTATAAAACATCAGAGTATAGAATAGGTTCCAGTGACTAATCCATTAGAATAAGGATTGAAACTCCTAAGACTTAGCAAAGCAGCGCGAGGAGAAATCGTTCCAGTGACTAATCCATTAGAATAAGGATTGAAACAACTAAAAGCAAAACAGTAGGGTTTTTGACTGGAAGTTCCAGTGACTAATCCATTAGAATAAGGATTGAAACTCTGCTTTGTAACCTATAAGATATTTACTAATAAAGTTCCAGTGACTAATCCATTAGAATAAGGATTGAAACATAGAGGTTCTGTAACTAGTAGTATAGCCCATTGTGTTCCAGTGACTAATCCATTAGAATAAGGATTGAAACATGATTACTATATATTACACGGTGATGAGAGAATAGAGTTCCAGTGACTAATCCATTAGAATAAGGATTGAAACGAAGAGATGGAAGAGATACTCGAAAGGGTAGGACAAGTTCCAGTGACTAATCCATTAGAATAAGGATTGAAACAATACTCTTCCAACTCTTTTCTATCTGTTACTAACTTGTTCCAGTGACTAATCCATTAGAATAAGGATTGAAACCTGATCCTGATAAAGATATTATGACGAATGATTTAATAGGTTCCAGTGACTAATCCATTAGAATAAGGATTGAAACACTATAATTCTATGTTTTGCCATGTAATAACCACCTTGTTCCAGTGACTAATCCATTAGAATAAGGATTGAAACAAGTTTTTGGCAATCTTTATATATCAGAAAACAAGGTTCCAGTGACTAATCCATTAGAATAAGGATTGAAACTGAAGAATTAAGAGGTAAAGATAATCAACTCTTAAGTTCCAGTGACTAATCCATTAGAATAAGGATTGAAACTCCTACCCCCAAACCTGTTGAAAATGTTGAAATAAGTTCCAGTGACTAATCCATTAGAATAAGGATTGAAACTTAGATAAAGTATATGTGAATAGAAATGAATCTGAGTTCCAGTGACTAATCCATTAGAATAAGGATTGAAACAAAGCAATTCTGACAGTCTGTTATTAATCAAGCAGCAGTTCCAGTGACTAATCCATTAGAATAAGGATTGAAACTGTTGAAGAAGGACATAAGCAGAATGCAAGGTTTGTGTTCCAGTGACTAATCCATTAGAATAAGGATTGAAACTTTATAAAATCCTCATTATCGCACTCACATATTTTCGTTCCAGTGACTAATCCATTAGAATAAGGATTGAAACTCCTCCTAATTTTTCTTTTAAGATGTCTTATTTCTTGTTCCAGTGACTAATCCATTAGAATAAGGATTGAAACCGGTAGAAAGAAGACATCTTCATAATCTCTATAGCGTTCCAGTGACTAATCCATTAGAATAAGGATTGAAACGTTCTCTAAACTCATCAATTCCAGGACTCTTCATAAGTTCCAGTGACTAATCCATTAGAATAAGGATTGAAACATTATAATTATTACTGGATCTGCTGCTTGATTAATAGTTCCAGTGACTAATCCATTAGAATAAGGATTGAAACTCTATTAAATAATTAACTCAACTTTCGGCGTTAGAAATCATTAATGATTTCTTGATATAACCAGGAAGAAGCTCAAAAAAGTAGTCTAATAGGTCATTTATCTTTTCTTCAGTTAATGTTGAATAATCATGTAGAGTCTTTT
>Ga0182234_10217_pt1 | contig 19049 bp, 21 predicted proteins | sample hydfratesGB_TM_A_FD_145595 | JGI IMG/M metagenome (GOLD analysis project Ga0182234, IMG submission 145595) | Subsurface microbial communities from deep shales in Ohio, USA - hydraulic fracturing test GB_TM_A | ecosystem: Environmental > Aquatic > Deep subsurface > Shale gas/oil reservoir >...
CTATTATGGCTTCGATGAAGCAATACCACTGAATGATGCAGAAGAAATAAAATTAAAGCCTATAATATTTGAAAAAAAATATTATTCGGACGGAAATTTTCTTGCAAGTAGAATATCAAATTATATTGAAGGATATATTAACTATAGCTTAAAAAAAGAATTTAGAACAGTAACTTTGAGTTTTGATCAAGAAGGAGTAAATCTTTTATTGGAAAAACTTGAAGAAGGTAATTATAATATGAGAAATTATACCTATATAAATGACTTAGCTATAGATTCGAAAGTAAGGAAAACAGAGAGTTTTTTAAAGTTATCAGACGATATAGAAGATATAAATATGGTGAAGAATTTAAAACCTATTAACTCATATGTGTTTTTTAATAGTGAAGCACTAAAATATAATATAGATTTAACATATTTTAACCCTGAGGAATTAGAATACGAAAAAAAATTAGACCTAATTGAAAGTTTTAAAATATCAGAGAACATATACAGAATAAATAATGCTTATTATACTGAAAGCCAAGCAATAGATTATGTAATGAATAGTTATGAGGAAGTGCATGTTAGATTCAAGTTCAAATCAAAGTTTTCAAGAGACGGAGGAATTATTATAAATTTCTCTTAGAAGAATTAATATTTAATCCCCTATATAGAACCAAAATCTTGTTATATTTCGAAGGGCACTATGATATACATTGACCTGGAAAATAAATCCTAGCGAGCCCACCCCCTTATTATACAACTAAATAATTTAGATATAAGAAGTCTCTATCTACCCATGCGTAGGTAGGGGCTTTTTGTTATATAAAAATATGAAAGGAGTCAAAATTATGTCTAAAAGAGAAGAAAACAGAAGAAAAATAGCATCCTTTGTATTTAAAAGAGCCTGGAAACTCTTTAAAAAGCAAGGTGCTAAGTACATGTACACATTTGCAACATGTCTAAAACTAGCCTGGAGGTTAGTTAGAGGCTATTCACAGTTAAGTTTCAGTAAGGTTAGGGGAGTAAGCTTTAAAAACAGCGATGGTAAAAGCAGACAATCAGTAATAGCTGCTCTAAGAAAATACTCTCCTGAAGAAATAAGCTTATATTTTGAGAGAGAACCTGACAATCTATATGATCCTAATGCTATTAAAGTAATGGCTAAGGTGGCAGGTAAGGGTTCAGCTCAAGTAGGATATGTTGCTAAAGAACTTGCTGAAGATATATCAATAGAATTAGATCTTAATAAAAAGGCGGTGGTTATATTAGAAGATATAACAGGAGTTACTTCAAGGATGTTAGGAGTAAATTTCCGATACATTCTTGTATAAAAAAAGACCACATATGTGGCCCTAAGACAATTTTATTATAAACCATATATGTAAAATATTCAATGGTAGTTTTTTTAGAGGTGTGCTGGCATGGCAGTGCATCTTATTTTTTTATGGCCTTAAAAGGTTGGAAAATAAACAATGGTAATGAAGCTGAGAATTTGAGGTATAGAACAGGACTACTAAACTATAAAAGCTTGTCAAAAAGCAACCTCGTAGGTCTCAGAGCATGTTAGAAGTTTAAGTTAATATCTAAAATAAAGGAGAATGAAAATGATTATAAACTATAGAAATAAGAGGAATATAGATCTACTTAAGATGATGATAAATGAAGAGAATAATGTTGGTGTAGAAAAAGAAATCCTTAATAGGTTCGGAGATAATATTGCCGAAATACTACTTCATTCTACAGAAGTAGAACTTAAAGCTATTAAAGGAATAGGTCCAAAGAAAGCTTCACAGATAATTGCATTTAGAGAAATCATAAGAAGGCTCTATGAAGTGCCAGCATTAGAGAATAATAAGATAACAAGTCCAACTGATGTATTCAACTTAGTAAAAGGCAACCTTATGCATGAGGAGATTGAGCATTTCCAAATCCTTATACTGGATACTAAGAATAAAGTTAAGAACATAGAAAATATTAGTACAGGTTCTTTAAATTCATCTATAGTGCATCCAAGAGAAGTATTCAACACTGCTATAAGAAGAAGGGCAGCTAATATTATAGCTGTTCACAACCATCCTTCTGGAGATACAAAGCCTTCCAGAGAGGATATTTCTATTACTGAAAGGCTAGTAAAAGCAGGAGAGCTTGTAGGTATAAAACTACTGGATCATATTATTGTAGGAAACTGCAGTTATCTTAGCTTTAAGGAGGAAGGTATAATCTAACTTAAAAAGGAGCAGTTTCGGCTGCTCCTATAAATCTATATTTATGCACCATATGTATATAACTGTTAAATATATTTAATCATATACTCAGTATTTGCAAGGCCTTAGGCCTAAATAGTATGCCACAGCATACTTTATGGTTGATATTAATGCAGGTTCGTCTTCTGTCAGGGTAATTGTTAAAAAGGTAATTCAACTTCCATATGGAAAGCTCTATGTATACTTTTTATTTCATCTATGGAATATTTAGTTGGCTTAAATCGATCATTATTTGAAAATGGTACTGCAATTATAGTTTTTACTTGCCTGTCATCCTTATTTTTTACAGGTATGATTTTTCTTAAGGTATTCTTGCCATCTTTAGGCTTTATAACGTAGAGATATTTAAATTTCAACTCTTCTAAAAGGTCTTTTTCAAGTAGATTTTTTGAATAATATGATATACTGGTATCTCTTTTTGCTCCAATCAAGTCCATAGAATTATCATAAGCCTTAAATTTATCTTTAGAAATTGTTCTCATTACTACTTTTCCATCATTGTTATAGAATTCATCTGGGAAATCTTCATCATCATCATTCTTTTTAAGCTGTATTAAACTAATCTCTTTAGCGTATTCTTCATAATACTTAGCCATATCTTCAGATGTAATATCTTCACTATCGAAACTAAATCCTTTAGGTTTAATGTAATATTCTAAACCAGAAATTAGATCTGTTAATGAGCTGTTAAGTGGACTAACAATCTTATACAGTGTTTCTATAGTTGGGAGATAATATCCATTACAGAGTCTAGATATATAACTTTGGCTAATATCTGTCTTTTCACTTAACTGGCTATAATTCAGGCCTTTTCTATGTATTAAGTTTTTAAGTCTATTTCCTATCTCTTTTTTCGCTTCGTCTTCATTTTTATACTTCATAAGCACCTCCAAATATAAATTAAAATGATATATTAATAAGTATATTACATATACACGATTTGTACAAGGGTAAAAAAACTTATGGAAAATCCTTGACAAATAAAAAAACAGAACTTATAATGGATGTAACATTACACATACGCAAAACATGTTAACAACATAATAAATCAAAGGGGGACCCATGACTAAAAAAATAGAGGAGGAGATAATTGAAAGAACTACATCTATATGCACGGAGAAAAATAAAAAGGAGGAAATAAAAATAGAAAACAGAATAAACTGGTCAGATAATTTTATTATTATTGAACGAAGGTATATTTCAAAACCATACGCTTCAAATATTTTGGATGAGGGAGAATGGAATAAGTTGATGCATTTTCAGCTAATGGTAAATTTTAATTTTGGCAATACCTTTGTAGGCAGGAATGATTTTAAAGACTATTACCCATGTGGACCAAAATCATATAAGAATATCTGCAAAACCTTAGAAGATAAAGGGCTTATAGTTCAGGAGAGACTGGCAGACAGAGCAGATAAATCCAACGAAAACAAGTTAACAATTACTAAAGTCCTGTTGGCACCTTTATATGATCCTGAAACCGAAGCTCGAATCCCCCAAAATATTACTAAAACTAGTAAAAGTATCGACTTCATGATGGAACATTATGCAAAGGTACCTAAGGAGTGTCTAGAAGAAATGCTTAGAGATATGAAGATAAGTATAGACTGCAAAAAACTTCTTATACTACTCTATAGATTCAATGAATACAAGCTATTTTCAGGAGTAGATCCTAACTTAATATACAGAGTTGGAAATGAAGTGCATATTCACCCAAGAGTAGAAGATTCACTGCAGCTATCAGAATACCAAATTAAAGAAATGATAGGACAGTTAGAGACTGGCGGCTACATATATTGGAATAAGGTGCACATCTATGAAGAATGCTTCGATATGGACCGTAGATTAAGAGTAAGCACAGCAATAGTTGAAAACAGCTGGGAAGCAGAAATTGTAACACCTGTATACCAATGGAAAGGTAGGGTTGCATGAATATTAAACTAAATTTAAACCCAAGACCTCGTATGAAAGAGCAGTACAAAGCAGATGGCAAAATGATGAACATACTTGCTGATGAATTCCAACAAGATATTAAGGATAAGGCGAGAATTGCTATTCATAATAGTTACAGAGATTTTCCTATAAGTGGTGGTGTTTCAATGATAATCGACTTTTATACTAACAGAGATTTAAATATAGTAGGACTTGTTAAAAATGTAGTGGATAGCCTAAATGGTGTTGTTTTCACTGATGATATAAGGGTTAAATCCATAGTTTCAAAAATACATCCTGCTAAAGAGGCGGCGCAAGAAACCATTACTATAGACATACTATCTGGTAGAGAGCTGGATAGCTTAAACTGTGATGCTTCTAAATTCAAAAGATTTGTGGTCCTAAATGTAGAAGCAGACTCTATCTTAGAAGATAACTATCTACTATACCCCAGTGAAATAAACACTTCAGAAGTAGCTGGTGTAAATGAGAAGTATGATGCTTTGATAGTAAAGGAAGTTGGAGCTCTATATGGTGGAGATAGATTTGAAGGTCCTGTAGATGTAAGTGCTACTTTTAATATAGCTAGCGAAGATGAAGGCGATTTGGACAACTATGCTGCTAATTACCTTTATAACTTTGAAGGTAGCGTAATAGAAGCTGTCCATCAGATAAAATCCTTGCACTTGATTAAAAGATACGTCAATAAAGACAAAGAAAATATAGAAATAGAAATAAAGGAAAAGTAGCCTTTTATATATAGACGGGGTTATTATAACTAGACGAAGCTTTTATATATAGAAATTGATACATCATACACAAAAAGTCCATTAGAACTTATAGATAAATTAATAATTAAAAGGAGGATTCAAACATGAAAGATACAAATTATTTAACCCCTAAAGACGTAATGAAAAGGTACCAGATTAAGAGGAATAAGACCTACGAGCTTTTCAATAAGCTAGACTTCCCTTCGTTCAAGATAGGTAAAAATTACCTGGTTAAAGAAGAAGACCTTCTAGAATGGGAAAATTCTCTCAAAAATTAAAATTAAGAATTGAAAAAGGAGTAAAGAATGCATAAAAGAAGTTTAAATTCAGCTAGAGACAATCATTATAATCATAGAAATATTAGGCAACATACTATAGGAAGATCTCCTCCAGAGATTAAACATATGGAGTTTTTCTGACATGATAAAAATAGAAGAAAGAAGTTTATTTAAGATAAAAGAAAATATAGAGATGTATAAAAAAACAGGAGGGAAACATGAAAAAGAAATTTGAAAAGAAAAACGCTAATGGAGAAGGAACATGTTATAAAGATAAAAGAGGTAATTGGGTAAGACAAATAACTCTAGGTATAGATCCTATGACAGGAAAGGTTATAAGAAAAACTTTTTCATCTAAGAATAAAAAAGAAGCTTTTAAAAAAGCTATAAAGTATCAGGCAGATGTTATAAACGGAAAGCATGTAGAACCAAAAAAAATTAATCTTCGAGATTGGATGTATGAGTATATAGAAACATTTAAAAAAGATAAAGTAAAACCTAAAACTTATGATTGGTACGAAAATATGATTGATAGATATTTTGTTGTTAATACAATAGGAGATATTAAAATTCAAAAGCTGAACACCATGGATATACAAAAATTCTATAATAAATTATCTGAAGAAGGTAGAATAGATGGGAATGGAGGGCTTTCTCATAGAACAGTAGAAGGAGTAGCTCGATTATTGAAAAGTTGTTTAGGTAAAGCTGTTGAACTAGAATATCTTGTTAAAAACCCAGCTAAATCTTGTACACTTCCTAAAAAACCTATAAAAACAAATGACTTCTATACTGCTGAGGAGGAGAAAAAAATATTAAAGAATTTAACTAAAGATAATAGTATGTCATACTTAATTAAATTGGCTTTTGCTACAGGTTTAAGGCAGGGAGAATTAATAGCTTTAGAATGGGATGATATAGATTTTGATAAAAGTAAAATAAGTGTAAATAAATCGGTAAGTGTGATAAGAAATAGGGATGAAAGAACAAAAGGAAGATATCAAATAATAGTTAAAGAACCAAAGAATAAGTCAAGCATACGTGAAGTTCCAATTACTGAAAGTATCGAAAAAATGTTGAAAGGGTACAAGAAAAAAGATAATATGATAAAAAGGATTAACAAGAAAAGTAAAGTAAATAAAAACCTTGTATTTTCAAGTATTTCAGGTACACTAATTCATCCCACTAATTTAAGGCGGTACTGGAAAAAGATTGTAGAAAAAGCAGGGGTAAGGTACTTAAGTTTTCATAATACCAGACATTGTTTTGCAACAAGGTTATTAGATGAAGGGATACAACATAAAGTTGTCCAGGAGCTTTTAGGACACTCCAGAATATCAACAACACTAGATATTTATACTCACGTTGATGATAATTTAAAAGAAAATGCAATATCAAAAATTGATCATATATTTAAGGATGAATAAATAATGAAAAAGATACATAGAATATTTGTTTTACGGTTGCAGACCGGTTGCATTTTTGCAGAGAATTTAATAAGAGATAAAAACAAAAGAAGGCTTAAAAGCCTTCTGATTGCTGTTATATAGCTGGTACACCAGAGAGGACTCGAACCCCCAACCCTCTGATCCGAAGTCAGATGCTCTATCCAATTGAGCTACTGGTGCACGTTGTATTTAAATACAAACCAAAACGATTATACAATAAAATATAAAAAAGGTAAACAAAAATGCTTATTAATCATGTTTTTTATTATATTGTATCCATATTATTCCTTTTTAAAGCTTCGTTTAAAATCCTTTTAATTAAATCTGCATAGTTATTACCCATACTTTTCCAAATTAAAGTTAGGTCGCTAAATCCATCGATTAAGCCAGGTAAAGGATTAATTTCTATAAAATAGGGATGATTATCCTTATTGGAAACCCTTAGATCTATTCTCGCAACGTCTTTACATTCTAAAACCTTATATATTTTTAAAGCAAAATTCCTAATAGTTTTTTCCTCTTTTTTTGTTAAATTAGCAGGGCATGTAAAATTAGTTTTAGTTTCTGAATCTTTTTTTACATTATAACTATAAAAACCTGTATCATTAGATTTATCAAAGCTGATTTCCATTATTGGTAGAACTTCTACTTCATCTTCATTACCAAGCAAACCTACGGTAAATTCCCTACCCTCAATATACTCTTCTACAAGGACAGGTTCTTTGTAATTATCTATGATTCGGTTAACTAATTCAAAAAGTTCTTCTTCAGACTTAGCTACTGACTTATCTATTATACCTTTGCTAGATCCTTGAGCGTTAGGTTTTACAATTAGAGGAAAATCTAGTGTTTTCTTTAGTTTTTCCTTGCCATTAAAAAATAATTGGAATTTAGGAGTTTTTACTCCAACTGACGATACAACTCTTTTTGACAAGGCTTTATCCAAACCTACACCTAAAGTGGTTTCATCGGATCCTGTAAAAGGAATACCTAACATGTTAAATAAGGCAGGGATTTGCGCTTCTCGTCCTCGCCCTTTTAGACCTTCGGCAAAATTAAATACTATATCTATTTTTTCATCCTGTATTTTTTTGATTATTTCACCTGTAGCTTCAAGCAAAATAACATTGCAACCATATTTTTCCAGAGAATTTTTTATACCAATCACTGTTTCAATATCGTCAAATTCTGCTTCGTCGTCATAGTTATTACTTAATTCATTTTTTTTAAGATTATAAGTTAAAGCTACATTCAAAATTCTATTACTATCTTTCATATTTCCCTCCATATTAGCAGTTAATAATATAGATATTATAACATAAAATAAGAAAAGGAAAAAATATAATAATAAATCAATTTAAAAGATAATTAATCAAATTGCAGTTAGAGGACAAAGGATGATATAATTTATTAAAAGATATTGAAATATTATGAGAGAGGAGATTATATGAAAGTAGATATAAACTGTGATTATGGAGAAAGCTACGGAATTTACAAATTAAGTGATAATGAAGAAATACTAAAATATGCAACATCCCTAAATGTAGCCTGCGGATTTCATGGAGGAGATCCAGTTGTAATGGATAAAACTGTAAAAAAAGCTTTAAAAATGGGAGTATCCGTAGGTGCACATCCAGGATATCCTGACTTAATGGGTTTTGGGAGAAGACATATAAAACTAAGCCCAATAGAAGCTAAAGCCTACATGAAATACCAAATAGGTGCACTTAAAGGATTTGTAGAATCCTATGGTGGAAAGCTACAGCACGTTAAACCCCATGGTGCCTTATATAATGATGCAGCTAAAGATTATGAACTAGCCTATGCTATAGCTGAAGCAGTATATGAAATAGATAAGGAGTTAATCTTCTTTGGAATATCTAATCAAAAGACCATAGAAGCAGCAAAAGAAATTGGATTAAAAACTGCTAATGAAGTATTTGCAGATAGAGAATACAGTGACGATGGGACTTTAGTATCAAGAACCATTAAAAATTCAGTAATAACAGATAAAGATAGATGCATAGATAGAGTCATAAAAATGGTAAAACACAACTATGTTGAAACAATCAATGGTAAAAAAATAGAAATAATTCCTGACACTATATGTGTCCACGGAGATAACGAAAAATCCTTAGAATTGATTAAAAACATGAGAGAAAGTCTTGAAAAAGCTGGTATAGAAATTATATCTTTTAGTAAAAGGAATGGTTAAAGTGATAACCTATAAACCCTATGGAGATAAGGGGATATTGATAGAATTAGGAAAAGAAATATCCGAAGAGATAAACAATAGAGTTGTAATTTTTTCACAGATAATAGAAAAAGAAAATCACAGCCATATAACCGATGTAATACCTTCCTATAACAGTATTTTAGTAATCTATAATCCCTTGGAAATAAGTTATGATGACTTAATAAATAATATTAAATCTTTAGAAAAGAAGATAAGCAAGATAGAAAAAAATAACTATAAGGTTATTCATATACCCGTAATCTATGGAGGAGAATACGGAGAAGATCTAGAAATAGTTGCTAATCATAATAATTTATCAAAAGAAGACGTGGTAAAAATACATTCAGAAACCTATTATAGGGTATATATGTTAGGATTTACCCCAGGATTTCCATACCTAGGAGGAATGTCTGAAAAAATTTCTACACCTAGAAAGAAAACTCCAAGAAAACAAATAAAAAAAGGTTCTGTAGGGATAGGAGGAAATCAAACAGGAATTTACAGCACAAATAGTCCTGGTGGATGGCAGATAATAGGAAGAAGTCCCTTAGAATTTTTCGACGTAAAAAAATCAAAACCTTTATTAAAACCAGGACACCTTATAAAATTTGAACCTATTGATGAAAAAGAATATATAAGAATAAAAAACATGATAGAAGAAGAAAAATTCCAAGCTAAAACATCCTTACTGGAGGAAACAAGTAAATGAGTTATATATTAATTAGAAAACCTGGACTGTTAACTACAATTCAAGATATTGGAAGATATGGTTACCAAAAATACGGAGTTTGTCCTTCAGGAGCAATGGATTTATTATCATTAAAGCGATCAAACATAATAGTAGGAAACAATATTGAAGAAGGAGTATTGGAAATGACTTACTTTGGGGATGAAATACTATTTAATGTAAACACAATCATAGCTATCACCGGAGCAGATATGCAACCTAAATTAAACGGTAAAGATATTCCAATGTATAGTAGAATAAACATAAACATAGGAGACACATTAAAATTTTCAAATGCTGTAAATGGTTTGAGAACCTATTTATCAGTATATGGTGGATTTAATATTGAAAAAATAATGGATAGTAAATCTACTTATATTAAATATAATATAGGTGGATATAAAGGTAGAAGATTAAAAGCTGGAGATAAGATTTATTTAAATGAAAAAAACATAAGAGCATTCCAGGGGAAGCCTGTATATATTAAAAATAAGGCTTTGAATATAGGTATTATTAGAGTAATTGTAGGTCCAGACTTTTATGAATTTGAAGATAAGAGCAGAAAAGATTTCTTTGAAAAGGAATACGAAATAACAGAGTCGTCAGACCGGATGGGTTACAGACTAAAAGGTGAAAAAATCATACACAAAAAAAGTCCAGATATTATTTCCCGAGGACTACCAATAGGAGCAATCCAGGTGAGCGGAGATAATCAACCTATTATAATGATGTCGGATAGGCAAACCATAGGAGGATATACGGTTATAGGGGTAGTGGTATCTGTAGATATAAATAAACTTGCTCAAATGAAACCAGGAGATAGGGTAAGGTTTGAAAAAATATCTCTAGAAAGTGCCCATAGTTTATTAATGAAAGAAGAAAAGGAGTTAAGGGAACTGAAAGAGAATTTTCAAGATGATAAACCATATATATCTAATGACATTAAAAACTTTAAGGTTGAAGTAAATGGGGAGACTTATAATGTATCATTAGAAGATAATAATTAAACATAAATTAGAAAAACAATATAATAAATATTATTTTAAAGAGGAGACCAACTATGATAAAACCATTTGAATTTATTCTACCTACTAAAATAATTTTTGGTAGTGGAGAGGTAAAAAAATTAAAAGAGGTATTGAAGGAGAAAAATCCAAAAAAAGTTATGATTGTAACAGATCCTAATTTGCGGAATATTGAAGTCTTCAAAAAATTAGAAAAACAGCTAAAAGATTATAAGTATGTAGTATTTGATGAAGTAGAGCCAAATCCAAAAGATTATAATGTAGAAAAAGGTGCAGAATTTGCCGTAAAAGAAAAAGTAGATCTAATAATTGCATTTGGAGGTGGTAGTCCTATTGATGCTGCAAAAGTAATATCCCTAATAGCGGCACAAGGTGGAGATGTAAAATCATACATGGATAAAAAAATAGAAATAGAAAAGGCCTTGACTTTTATTGCAATACCGACAACAGCTGGGACTGGAAGTGAAGTTACTTTTTCCTCAGTGATCACAGATACAGAAGAAAAATTCAAGTACACTATAAAGAGTCCCTTAATAGCAGCAGATGTAGCAATTATAGACCCTGAATTAACTTTATCATTACCAAAGAGTATAACTGCAACGACAGGAATGGATGCACTTACACATGCAATAGAGGGATATACAGCTCTATGTACAGAACCTATCGCTGAATCTGTAGGATTAAGTGCAGTTAGTTATATAACAGAATACTTGGAAGAAGCAGTAAAAAATGGAGATAATATAAAAGCAAGAGAAAATGTAATGATGGGAAGCTTGCTAGCCGGATTATCATTTAGTCATTCGGATGTAGCAGCTGTACACTGTATGGCAGAAGCTCTTGGAAGCATATATGATTCACCCCACGGTACCTGCAATTCAGTCTTATTACCTTATGTAATGGAATACAATTTACCTGAAACTACAGACAAGTATGCTAGTATCGCAAGAGAAATGGGTATAGAGGGTAAGGATAATCTAGAAGTAGCGAAAAAAGGGATTGAAAAAATAAAGAAACTATCAAAATCAATAGGATTACCAGACTTTAAATCTTTAAATGTGAGTCCTGATGATTTTGAAAAATTATCAGAAATGTCTGAAAAAAATGGTTCGACTCCAAGTAATCCAAGAACTATAAAGAAAGAACAATATTTAGAAGTATTTAAAAAGGCTTATATAGGATAAAAACAAAAGGCACATTATTTTAATTTTATGTGCCTTTCTTTTATTAAGTTAATTATTAATATAATTATTTTTCATTTTATTTTTAGAAAAACTCATAGAAGCCGTTAATAATATCATACTTACAATAGTTCCTTCTCTTAGGAATAAAGGTAAGTTAAAAGAAAGAGATAATGAAATTGATGTTACAGCTGTCAAAATGTCGATGCCATATCTATAAAAAGCAAATTTTCTGTCTGTCAAATTTTCCAATTCCATACAAAAACTTTCAATGGGAAATGTAATCAAGTCATAGTGGATTACCATTCCAACAGATAAGCCTGTTATTACTACTCCTATTATTAAAAATAAAAATCTAATAAAGTATGATGAGGTATCTATATGTATAAGCAGTTCGTAAAGATATAAGTTTACAAATGAACCGAACAACAAAAACAATGTTCCCTGCAGCATATATTTAATAGGAAATTTGAATTTTGTTAAAATCATATATCCAAATAAAAAAAGCAAATTTATACCTATCATTACTGTTCCAACTTTAAAACTCAATACTTCTGATAATGCTACAATAGTAGAATTTACAGCACTTACTCCTATACTTGCTTTTATCGTTAAACTTACACCAAATGAGGCTATTATATAAAATAAGAATGAAAACATATAACCCTTACGATTATTCATAGTTGGTCTCCTTGTGAAATAAAATTAAAATTAATTAATGGGCTAGATTGATATTATTTTAATCCATGAATTATATCACCTGATTAATATAATTTGCAAATGATTAAAGTACGGGAACTTCTTGTTTATAAATTATAATTTTATGATATAATGGAAAAAGCAGAAAAACAACAAGGAGTGGAGAAATGATTTCAAAAGGAAAAGCATTTGTAATTACAGCTGTAGCTGTAATACTAGCTGTTGTTCTTACAGTAGTAGGAACAAGCTTTATAGGATTGAGAATTGATGAAAAAGTTATTATTTCAACAGACCAGTATGATGAATTTGTTGAGTTAAATAATAAATACAGCAAGCACGAATATTTAGAAAAATATATAGAAGATAACTTTTTATATGATGTAGAGGGGAACTTATCCGATGGCAGTTTAAAGGGCATGATGGAAACCCTTGATGATCCTTACTCCGAATACCTAAGTGTTGAGGAGATGAACAGTTTGCTAGAACAAACATCAGGAGAGTACAGTGGTATAGGAGTATATGTATCTATAAGTGAAGATAATAAAATTATTGTTATATCTCCTATAGAAGATACCCCAGCAGAAAAAGCCGGTTTAAAAACAGGAGATAAGATAATTAAAGTAAACGGTACAGAATTTACCGGTGAAGAAATGACAGAGGCTGTTAAGGTAATGAAGGGAAAACCTGGAACGGAAGTCACTATAACAGTAGAAAGAGAAAGACCAAACGGAGAACTTAGAGAATTCGATCTTACTATTGAAAGAGCCAATATTAAAATACAAACTGTTAAACATGGTGAAATAGAAGATGGAATAGGATATATAAGAATAACTACTTTTGATGATCCAACAGATGAAGATTTCAAAAAAGCTTTAGATGAGTTAACTCAAGAGAAAGAAATAAAAGGGTTAGTTTTAGATTTAAGATTTAATCCCGGAGGTTTATTGGATGCAGTTGTAGAAGTAGCAGATGAATTACTTGGTAAAACCGTTATCACTTATACACAAGAAAAAGATGGTGAAAGAGAATATTACAATTCTGATAAATCAATGGTAGATATTCCGCTAGTAGTATTAATAAATCAAGGTTCGGCTAGTGCTTCAGAAATTTTAGCTGGGGCTATAAAAGATACTGAGAGGGGCATATTAGTCGGTGAACAAAGCTTTGGGAAAGGCATAGTCCAAAGAATTATTCCCTTTGAGGATGGGTCAGGTTTTAAATTAACAGTATCCGAATACTTTACACCAGATAATATTAATATCCATGATATTGGAATAGAACCGGATGTAACAATTGAATTAAATGAAAAATCAATGGAAGAAGGTCTCTACGGTATGGAATACTATGAAGACGACAACCAACTTCAAAGAGCGGTAGAAATTTTAAATAGAAAAATTAAATAGAGAAATCAAAAGATGGAATGATATGAAAAATTTATTCCATCTTTTTTTAAATATCAAAGGAAGAAAATGGATTAATAGTTATGATAAGTTGAATATGACGGATGGTGAAGTATACACAAGTCCTATGGAAGACAGTGTTAATGGTAAAATCAGTTTTGATTTTCATCCTATTTTTCAAAGTAGAGAAGTAAAAGATATAAAACTGACTTTTAAAGACAGCATGTGCATAGAATCAAAAGCAGGAAAAGGAAAAGTAGGAACTTCAGGAATGATAATTGATATCTTAGGAAGTTTTAAATATTTATTCTATTCTATTATATTATTATCAATATTGGGTATGTTAATAACGAAAAGGTATATTAATAAATAGTTGAAAATTATTTTAAAATGCAACTTGAAATTTAATTCAAAAATGTTATAATAAATTAAAAGTCAAAGAAAGTCAAAGTCAGAAAAATATTAAGGCTGGTGTTGTATATGGCGAAGAAAAGTGAAGAAATTGAAGAGTTTTTGAAAGAAATGTTGAAACAAACAGAAAACAATATGATTGAAATACAGAGAAATATTTTAGCTCAACAGTTTAATTGTGCTCCTTCTCAAATTAGTTATGTCCTCACAACAAGATTTAAAGACAACAAGGGATACATAGTAGAAAGTAGAAGAGGCGGAGGAGGATCCATAAAAATTTATGAGCTAAAAATGAGAGATGATCAGCAGGTAGATGAGCTTATAAGCAGGAGTATAGGAGAAAGTATTACAAAATTTAAAGCTTATGATATATTAGATCATTTGCACAGCAAAAAAATACTTACAGAAAGAGAGTCTCAAATTATTAAGAGATCTATAAGTGATAGAGCCTTGTCTTTGGTCCCATCGGAAAATAAAAACCCCTTAAGAGCAAAGATTTTAAAGGAAAGTCTTTTGGCTGTAGTTAAATATAATAATGGGAGTTGATAAAATGCTATGTGATATATGCCATAAAAATAAAGCAACTGTACACTTTACTAAAATAGTAAATGGCAAAAAAATAGAGATGCACTTATGTAAAGAATGTGCCAGAAAAAATTCAGATATAAATAAAAGTTTCTCTATGGAGAATTTTCTTTCAGATATGTTTGGGGAATTTACTCTAAAAGAACCAGATGTAGAATACAAATGTCCCAACTGCGGTATGACTTACCAGCAGTTTAAACGCTATGGAAAATTTGGTTGCAGTGAATGTATTGATGCTTTTAAAGATAGGATTGAGCCTTTAATACAGAATATTCACGGTCACAGAAGACATAAAGGCAAGTATCCTGGACAGCATAAAGTATCGGAAAGCTCAGAAAGTGGTGAAATTGAAATATTAAAGAAGGAACTAAAAGAAGCTATAGAAGTTGAAAATTATGAAAAAGCTGCAGAACTTCGAGACAGAATTAAAGAACTAGGGAAGAAGGAGGAAGCAAAGTGATTAAGTGGATAGATGATAGTGGAACTGAGAAGGATATTGTAGTAAGCAGTAGGATAAGATATGCTAGAAATTTAAAAAATCACAAATTCCCTATTATATTAGATAAAAAAGAGTCCGAAGAAATTTTTAAAGAAATATCTGATGTAGTTAAGTCTAAGGATATTTACGGAAAAAATTTTTCTCACTTTAAAACTTCGGATATTCCACCTTTAGAAAAAAATATGCTTATAGAGAGACACATAATAAGTCCAGCTCTAATAGAAAATCAAGGTATGAGCGGATTTATAATGAGTAATGATGAAAAAATATCCATAATGATAAATGAAGAAGATCACTTGAGGCTTCAAGTTTTAAGTAGTGGATTAAATTTAATGGAATGTCTTGAAAAAGCAGATGAAATAGATTCTATACTAGATGAAAAACTGGAGTATGCTTACCATAAACAATTTGGATATATCACTGCCTGTCCTACAAATTTAGGTACCGGGCTAAGAGCTTCTTCTATGCTTCACCTACCAGCCCTCGTTATGACTGGAAGACTTGAAAAACTACTTAACACTATATCAAAATTTGGCATATCTGTAAGAGGAGTTTACGGTGAAGGTTCTAAATCTATTGGATATTTATTTCAAATATCCAACCAAACTACCTTAGGAAATGACGAAAAAACTATAGTTGAAAAAATTGAAAAAATAGCCATCCAAATTGTAAATAAAGAGAGAGAAGCTAGAGAGTACTTGTTGAATGAAAATAGATTAGAGCTAGATGATAGAGTACACAGAGCATACGGTATAGTAACAAATTGCACAAAAATAACAACAGACGAAGCGGTTAAACTTTTATCCCTAGTGAAACTAGGTGTAGATACAGGATTATTAGAAAAATACAAAGATATTAACTTCAACAAATTATTTGTCGAAATACAACCTATGAACATACAATTTGAAGCAAGAGAAGAGCTAAATGAAATAGAAAGAGATACAAAAAGAGCAGAAATAATAAAAACTGCATTTAATAAGGAGAGTGAATAACTATGATAAATAAAGGACTAAGCAAGTCGGCTCAAAGAGCTCTAGAAATAGCTCAGGCAGAAGCAAAAGGAATGAATCACAATGTATTAGGAACAGAACATGTTCTTTTAGGTTTAATTAAAGAGGAAGAAGGTCTAGCTGGTCAAATCCTTAGAGATAGGAATGTTGATTATGAAGATGTAAAAAATAAAATACTCAGCATTACTGGAAAAGGAAGATCACAAACAAATTACTTAAGTGTTTCTCCTAGAACAAAAACAATATTTGAATTAGCTGGACAGTTTGCTAGGCAACTTAACCAATCTTTAATAAGCACAGAACACATATTACTAGGAATAATGGCAGAAGGAGAAGGAGTAGCAGCATTAATACTTAAAAATGAAAGAGTTAATCCTCAAGAAGTTCAGCAGGAAATTATGAGTTCTTTAAATGAAGATAGTGATAACAGCGATTATTCAAAACCAGCATCACAAGGTAAAAAGGCAAAAAACATAGAAAAATATGGTAAAAATTTAAATGATTTAGCAAAGCAGGATAAGCTCGACCCTGTTATAGGAAGAGAAAAAGAAATACAGAGAGTCATTCAAGTATTAAGCAGAAGAACAAAAAACAACCCTGTATTAATAGGAGAGCCTGGAGTTGGTAAAACATCTATTGCAGAAGGTTTAGCTCAGGAAATAGTAGCAGGAAATGTTCCAGAACTTTTAAAAAATAAGAAGGTCATCACATTAGACTTATCTGGAATGGTTGCCGGTTCTAAATTCAGGGGAGAGTTTGAAGAAAGACTTAAAAACGTTATGGAAGAAATTAAAGAAGATGGCAATATAATTTTATTTATAGATGAGATGCATACAATAATTGGAGCAGGTGGAGCAGAAGGAGCAATAGATGCATCAAATATCCTAAAACCTGCCTTATCAAAAGGTGAAATACAAGCTGTTGGTGCTACTACTATAGATGAATATAAAAAACATATAGAAAAAGATGCAGCTTTAGAACGAAGATTCCAACCGGTTTTAGTAGAGGAACCTTCTGTTGAAGAAACCATAGCTATATTAAAAGGTTTAAGAGACAAATATGAAGCTCACCACAAGGTTAAAATTACTGATGAAGCTATAAATGCAGCGGCAAAATTATCCTATAGATATGTGTCAGATAGATTTTTGCCGGACAAAGCTATTGATTTAATTGATGAAGCTTCTTCAAAAGCAAGATTAAAGCAATCAACAGCACCAAATGATTTAAATCAGTTGGAAAAAAAGCTAGAAGAAATCAAGAAGCAAAAGGAAGAAGCTATAAATACTCAAAACTTTGAAAAAGCTGCTGAACTAAGAGATAAAGAGAAAGAAGTGAAATCTGAATTAGAAGAAAAAAGAAAGAACTGGAATGAAAAGAAATCCTCTAATGAAGGAAGTATCACAGAAGAAGATATTGCAAATATTGTATCCTCATGGACGGGAGTTCCTGTTGAAAAAATGGATACAGTAGAATCAGACAAACTTCTTCACTTAGAAGATACTCTCCACAAAAGAGTAATAGGGCAGCATCAAGCAGTTGAGGCAGTTTCAAGAGCCATACGAAGAGCCAGAGTTGGATTAAAAGATCCTAAAAAACCAATAGGTTCATTTATTTTCCTAGGACCTACCGGCGTTGGCAAAACAGAACTGACTAAAGCTCTTGCAGAAGCTCTATTTGGTGATGAAGATGCATTAATAAGAATCGACATGTCAGAATACATGGAAAAGCATTCTGTTTCAAAATTAGTAGGATCTCCTCCTGGATATGTAGGGTTTGATGAGGGAGGACAGCTTACAGAAAAAGTAAGAAGAAAACCATATTCTGTAATATTATTTGATGAAATAGAAAAAGCTCACCCAGATGTATTTAATATCCTACTTCAACTTTTAGATGATGGAAGGCTTACCGATTCTAAAGGAAGAACAGTAAACTTTAAAAACACTTTAATAATTATGACATCTAATGTAGGAGCTAGTACTATTAAAAAGCAGAATTTACTTGGATTTAGCACAAGCCAGGAAGATGAAGAAAAAGACGAATACGATAATATGAAGAAAAATGTAATGGATAAACTGAAAGATACTTTTAGACCTGAATTTTTAAACAGACTTGATGAGATTATAGTTTTCCATTCATTAAACAAAGAAAATATAAAAGAAATTGTTAATCTAATGATAGTTAATCTACAAAAAAGATTAGAAGATCTTGGAATCAGCATTGAAGTAAATGAGGAAGCAAAACTTTTCCTTGCAGAAGAAGGATACGATCCAACCTTTGGAGCTAGACCTCTGCAAAGAACTATAAGAAAAAGAATCGAAGATGCCCTATCAGAGGAAATACTTAAAGGAACAGTTAAGAAGTCAGACAATATTCTAGTGAGTTTCGATAAAGATAAAAAAGAACTTGTTATTGAAAAAAAAGAAAAGGTAGCAAATTAAGAAATGAGGCTGTCGGAAAATAGCTCCTTAGAAAATCGGCATAACGAATAAAAGTTATGCTGATTTTTTTATACAAAAAAGAAAAAAGATGGCCCAAAAAAGCCATCTCTTCTCCGTTATATGATAAAATATAACTACGATGAATAATACATATTATACAGAAT
>Ga0182234_10226_pt1 | contig 18707 bp, 13 predicted proteins | sample hydfratesGB_TM_A_FD_145595 | JGI IMG/M metagenome (GOLD analysis project Ga0182234, IMG submission 145595) | Subsurface microbial communities from deep shales in Ohio, USA - hydraulic fracturing test GB_TM_A | ecosystem: Environmental > Aquatic > Deep subsurface > Shale gas/oil reservoir >...
AACTTTAGCAAAGGCTCTAAATACAATGCAGGACCAGTTAAGAAATGTGATTACAAATGTATCTAATATAGCTGAAAATTTATCTGCCTCAAGTGAAGAGCTTACAGCTTCGGGAGAAGAAGTTGCTACAGCTGCCCAGCAGGTGGGAGAATCTATTCAGCAGGTAGCATCTGGAGCAGAAGAACAGTCAGCTCAGGTTGAAGAAACAAACAGTAAGATTAATGTACTGATTGAGCAGATAAATGATGTAGAGAAAATGTCAACTGAGATGGATGAACAGGCTGATAATGTTATGAATAATATCAATGAAGGAAATCAATCTGTAGATAATTCAGTTAATCAAATTGAAAATGTAAAAGGAAACACTAAAGATGTAGCAAATACTATCAACAACTTAGGAGATTTATCAAATAAGATTGGAGAAATAGTAGGGTTGATTAATGATATAGCAGCTCAGACTAATCTTTTAGCCTTAAACGCGGCAATAGAAGCAGCCAGAGCAGGAGAAGCTGGCAGAGGATTTTCTGTGGTAGCAGATGAAATTAGGCAGTTAGCCGAAGAGTCAGAAGAAGCAACAACCCAAATTGGTGGACTAGTAAAAGAAATCCAGGGTGGAGTTGGAGATGCTGTTAATAAAATGAATAATACAGAGGAAGTAGTTGACGGCAGTGTAAGTGCTATAAAAAATACAGGTAATACCTTTGAAAAGATAAATAATGCTGCTTTGAGACTGAGCGAGTTGATAGAAAATATTAGCCAGCAGTCTGAGAGAGTAAATGTGAACAGTAGAGAAGTTGAAGCAACTGTACAGGAGATTGCAAGGGTAAGTGAAGAGGCTGCCAGTAACTCAGAAGAGGTAGCTGCAGCCAGTGAAGAACAATCTGCATCAACTGAAGAAATTGTTTCTGCTGCTGAAAACTTGGCAGATATGGCCAATAATCTAACAGAAGCGGTAAATAAATTCAAACTATAATAATTACAAATTATTATTAAAGAAGGGGTTAATACAGAAATAATTTGTATTGGCCTCTCTTTTTCCAATAAGTTAAACCTGCGAGTTGTATGGAGGTAATTAAATGAATAAAAAAAATAATTTAGATTTAGAAAATCTTGATGAGATCATGGATCTGGTTGGTGAACTATTAATCAGCAAATCAAGGCTTGAAACCTTAGAAGCTTTTAAAGATCAGGATAGAGATATTTTATCTCAGCTGGATAGAATAACTGGAGAATTACATGATAAAGTAATGAAAGTAAGGATGATACCGCTAGCAAATATATTTCAGGAATTTAATCAGATAATTAAAGCCAGTAAAACTGATATAGAACTTGATATTGAAGGGAAAGATATTGAAGTTGATAGAGCAGTGATCAATAAATTGGCTGATCCTCTATCTCAATTTCTAAAAAGTTTAGTTAGTAATATTGAAGAGCAAAAGATCCAGGAAAATACGAAAGAAGAAATAACGGAAGAAATCTCTATTAATGCCTATAAAACAGGCAATGAAGTCATAATAGAATTTGAAGATGATGGCAAAATGATTTATTCAGACCAACTTAAAGAAATAATGCTAGAAAATAATATTCTCTCTAAAGAAGAATTAGAAAAAATGAGTAAAGAAGAAATATATAACTTAATTTTAAAGGACAACATTTCTGCTGAGAAAGCAGCTGAAGATGCAGGCCAAAAAATTGCAGCAGTAAAAAGCATCAAAAAAGATATTGAAGCAATTAACGGGGACCTATATTTAGAGTTAAGTGAAGATAATAATTTAAAAACAGTGATTATAATACCACTTAAATTTGCTATTACAGAAGCTTTAATGGTTAAAGTCGATGGCGATTTATTTGCAATCCCCCTGGAGATGGTAAGTGAAACAAAAAGAATACCAAATTCTAAAATTAAAAAAGTAAAAAACGAAGATGTTATTAACTATAGAGAAAATACTATTCCATTAATTGATAGTTACGATTTTCTTAATTTCAATAAAGAAGTTGAAAGCGATAGTTCAGCCTCCGAAATAGAAGTTGTTATTGTGAATACAGGTAAAAAGAATGCTGCCCTTAGAGTAGATGAATTATTAAACCAGCAGGATATAGTAGTTAAATCCTTAGGAGAACTTTTAAGTAATACTAAAAATATAGCTGGAGCCACAATAATTGGTGATGGAGAAATTGCTTTAATAATAGATGTTAGGGAGATAGCATAAGTAAGGAGGAAAATAAATTGTCTAAAGATAATAATGATCTTTCAAGAAAACAGTATATTACTTTTAGTTTAGGTCAGGAAAGATATGGAATTGAATTAAATGAAGGGAAAGAGATATTGCTGCCTCCTGAAATAACCAGAGTTCCAAACACCCCAGATTATGTAAATGGAGTAATTAATCTTCGGGGAGGAGTAATCACTATCCTTGATTTCAAAGATATTTTAGGGATTGAAAAAAATAAAAATGATGGCTATAAAAAAGAAGAAAAGAGAATAATAATTACTACTATTGGAAATATAACTTCAGGATTTATGGTAGATCAAATGCAGGGTATATTAACTCTGGCAGGTGAAGATATAGAAAAAGAAAACAAGAATGAAATGAAATCTGAATTTATAAAAGGTATTTATACAGAGGCCAATAATGTAATACCAATTATAGATTTAAAAAGATTAATTTCATCGAGAAAAGAGGCGATTTAAATTATAACTTCTAAAGAAAAAATCAATGAATATTTAATATTTAAAATTAAAGACCAGAAATTTGCAATTGATTTGGACAAAAGCAGAGAAATTCTGGAGATAGATAATGTAACTTTAGTACCAGATTCTCCAGACTATATAGAAGGTATAATAAAACTTAGAGAAGAGATAATACCCATAGTTGATCTTGGTAAAAAAATAAATTTTAAAAGTAAAAAAGATAAAAACAAGGTGATAATAGTTTCTATTCAGGGTGTTATAGTTGGCTTATTAGTAGATCAAATTTCAGAAATAGTGAAAATTGATAAGATTAATAAAGCAAATTCTTTAAAAGTTTCGCAAAAGTTGGATAAAGAATTTATAAAAGGTATTTTAACACTTAACGAGAAATTAGTAATAGTAATCAATACGGGAAAATTATTTAATGGTCTAAATTTGGAAACAGATCAGGATTGAATCATAGAAGGAGGATTTTAAATGATTAAAAAAGATTATAACAAAAAAATCCCAATAGAAATGCAGGATAAATGGCAGAACATTGTAAATATACTTGTTAAAACAGCAGGCAGTTCAGATGCTTTGATAACACGGTTTGATCCTCCTTTTCTTGATGTTTTTAAGGCAAGTGATAATCTTGAGAATATCTTTGCAGAAGGAATGAGATCTAGATTATCAGGTCATTATTGTGAGGCTGTTATTAAAAATGAGAAGAAAGTAATGATTGTCAATGCTCTAGAAAACAGCAAGTGGAAAGATTCAATTGATGCTCAGGCTGGACTAAATGCATATTTAGGCTACCCTTTAAAATGGCCTGATGATAAAATCTTTGGTACACTCTGTATTCACGACAAAAAGACCCATCATTTTTCTAAAAACACTCAGGAAATTATGCTGCAGTTTAAAGAACTAATAGAATCTCACCTTGAAATAATTAATAAAAATATTGAAATAAAAAGAGATAATGAAATAATAAAAAGGAAAAGCGATAAATATGATAATTTAGTTAATAAAGCACCAATAGGTATTTTTGAAACAACTTCTAACGGGAAAATAATTTCTATTAATGAAAGCATGGCAGAGATTCTGGGATTTTCCAGTATAGATGAGACTTTAAAACATTATAATGACTTAAAAAAAGATCTTTATTTAAATCAAAAGCGAAGAGAAGAATTTATCATGGAATTAAATGAAAATGATGAAGTCAAAAACTTTGAATATCAGGCGATAGGAAAAAATGAAGTTCATAAATGGATTAGTATGAATGCTATAAAAAGCAGAACAAAAGAAGATGGGACTTATGTAATTGAAGGTTTTGTTTTTGATGTTACAGAAAGAAAAGATAAAGAAGAAAAGATTAGAGAACAAAAAGAAGAATTAGCTGCTGCTTTTGAACAGCTAACAGCCTATAATGAAGAAGTTATGGCTATGAATGAGGAATTAGAACAGTCCTTTGAAGAAATAAATTCACTCAACCAGAGATTTGTTAAAATGATTGAACTTGTATCTAATATGACAGATGAGGGCTTATTAACTGAAAAAGATTTTTTGGGAGAACTTTTAAATAATGCTATAAAAATTATACCTGAAGCTGATTATGGTAGTGTTTATATATACGAAAAAGGAAAGGTTAATTTTATAAATACTATTGGTTATGAACTCTCCAGTCTTAAAGATATCAATATACCAGAAGAAGCATTTTTCAATAAAAATGATAATATTGAGATTATAAATTTTAGCGAAGTAAAAAGAAGAAATAAAAAATTTATGGACCAAAAGAATTATAATAAATTGAAAAAATTAAGCTATAAAATGAAAGAAATATTATATATGGATTTAGAAATTTCAGGTCAGAAAAAAGCAGGCTTAAGTCTGGATATTAGCGAAAAGAGCAGCAAAAATTTTACTAATAATTCTCTTAGTGTTTTTAAAGCGTTTCATAATATTGCTTTAAGTTTTTACACAATAAAAGAATATACCAATCTACAAAATTCATTTACCAGGGAACTGATAACTTCGATTATTAAGATAATGGAAATGTATGATCTCTACACCAAAGGTCATTCCGAAAATGTAGCAAAAATAGCTGCAGCTATAGCTAAAGAAATGAACTTGCCTGAAACAACAATTAGAAACACCTACTGGGCAGGATTAGTTCATGATATAGGCAAATTGCTTATCCCACTCGATATTATAAATAAAAAAGGAAAATTAACTGATAAAGAGTATGAACTGATCAAAAAACATCCTGTCTGGGGAAGTAAAGCCTTGAGTAGTTCTGAAACATTAAAACCGATTGCAAAATATTTACTGTATCATCATGAAAGATGGGACGGTAGAGGCTATCCTGAAGGGCTAAAAGAAGAAGAAATTCCTGTTATTTCTCAAATATTAGGAGTGGCAGATGCCTGGGATGCTATGTTATCTAAAAGGGCATATCGTAATTCTTTAAGTTTTGAAAAAGCAGTGGCAGAAATAAAAAGTAATAGAGGCAGCCAGTTTTCCCCTCAGGTGGCAGATACCTTTATCAGGATTATCGAAGATGATAAAATTGACCAGCTTAAATTAGATATTTTAGATGATGAAATTAGCGATTCTAAAATAGAAAATCAAATTTTAAAAAGAAATGAAGATTATAAAGAATTATTTCAAAAAACAGAAGAGGGTATAGTAATTGTGGATGAAGACTTTCATATTATTAAAGTTAATGATTATTTCATTGAAATGTTTGGCTATGATGAGCAAAAAATAATAGGAGAAAATATCAAAAAAATAGTTCCAATAGATAGAACTAGAGAAACTGATAATTATATTTATAAATTATCTCAGGGAGAAAATGTAAATTCAAGGACAATTAGAGAGAAAGCAAATGGTGAACTAATTGATGTTTCAATTCAGGCTTTTCCTGTTTCTTTAGAAGAAGAAAATATGGGTTATTATATTATCTACAGAGATATTACTGAACTTAAGGAAACAAAAAGCAAATATAAAAATATTAAAGATAGATATAAAGCACTCTTTGAAAATGATTACACAGTTATGTTAATTATTGACCCTGATAATGGTAAGATAGTTGATGCTAATCCTGCAGCCGTAAATTTTTATGGCTGGAGTAAAGAAGAATTGACATCAATGAAAATATCAGATATAAATGTCTTAAATAAAGAAGAGGTAAAAAAAGAAATGGAAGAGGCAAGGGAGAAAAGCAAAAACTATTTTAATTTTAAGCATCGAACAGTTAATGAAGAAGCTAAGGATGTAGAGGTTTATAGTCAGCCAATACCCTTTGCAGAAAAAGAATATTTATATTCGATTATACATGAAAAAAAATAAAAATATTTGGGGGTTGGTGATCATATGTTAAATATAGGAGCTGAAATTACTTCAAACCTGGAGAAAATAACCCTTAAAGCTGCAGAAGAATATAAAGAAAAAATGAATACGCTTATTAAAGAGGTTAATGAAAATTTATCTCAAAGAGATGATTTAATGCAGCTTATTGGAAATAATCCTATAAAAAAGATGAAAGATAATCATGAAAATCATGCTGGATTTATGTATAATAGTTTTAAAGTAAAATCTGAAGAACTTTTTATTAATACTATTATTTGGGTATATAGGACATATAAAAATCATGGCTTTTCCTATCAGTATTTTCCAGTTGAACTAAAAGCCTGGAAATCTGCAGTAAATAATAACCTGAGCAGCGAAAATTCAGAGTTAATTATCAATATTTATAACTTGATGCTTGATAATCACAAACTATTTGTCAAAGAATCTGAATCCAGAGAAGATAATGAATTTGAAGTTTCATTTAATCAATTTAATTCCCATGATGAATTTTTAAAAGCACTTCTGGAAGGAAATCATGATCAATGTTTAAGTGAAGCAGAAAATATAAAATCAAAAGATGAGATGCTTTTATATTTTGAGAATATGATTAAACCCACAATGTATAAAGTTGGTTCATTGTGGGAAAAAGGGGTTATTTCTACAGCTCAAGAGCATCTTGCTTCTTCCATTGTTGCAAGAGTCAATTCTTCTATTTATGCCAATAATATTTCTTTAAAGAAAAATAAAGGAAAGGCCGTTATTTCTGCTGCCGTAAATGAATTTCACGAAATTGGAGCAAGAATAATAGCTGATACACTGGAAAGTAGCGGCTGGGAAGTTGATTATTTAGGAGCTGATACCCCTCCTGATGATCTTATTGAACTACTGAAGATAAAAAAACCTTTTATGGTAGGCCTTTCAGCTGCCATGCCATTTAATATAGTTCCTTTAAAAGAGACTATAAGCAAAATAAGGGATGAAGAGGAGTTAAAGAATATTAAAATTTTAGTGGGAGGAAAAATATTTAATGAGAATCTTAAACTCTGGGAAAAAGTAGGTGCAGACGCCTGTGCTTTTGATAGTAAAGAAGCTCTTAGACAGGCTAATAAATGGTGGGAAGAAGTGGATGGTAAAAATGTTTGAGGATCTTTATTCTGATTTACCCTATCCAATAAATTGTTTTTTAAATCAAGTCAGTGATTATATAATAATTAATTTAGATAAAAAGCTAAATATTATAGGTTTCAATAAAAACTTTTTGGATATAACCCAACTTGAGAAAGAAGAAATTATAAAGTTAAAATTAAATGAAGTTTTCACTGGAGAAACTATAGGATATTCTGAATTAAAAAAAATAAAAAACTATAAAAGATTTGAGCTATCATTAACCAAAAAAATAAGCACTAGCTATTCGTATCTTAACTTTACCTGCTATATTTTTAGTTTAAAAGAAAATGGTTTTTATTTGTTTGGTCAAAAAAATAATCTAAAACAGGAAGATGTCATTAATAAAATTTCTAAACTCAATAATCAATTATCAAATGCAACTCGTGAATTAAACAAAAAAAATTTTCATCTACAAGAAGCTAATAAAAAAATTAAAGAGCTTGCAAGAACTGATGAACTCACAGGATTAAGCAATTACCGCCACTTTATTGAATATACTGACAGAGTTATTTCTTATTCACAAAGACATTTATTTCCTCTTTCTCTAATAATATGTGATTTTGATAAATTCAAAAATATTAATGATAGTTATGGTCATGATGTTGGGGATGAAGTCCTAAAAGCTTTTGGTCAACTTTTAATAGCAGAAAGCAGAAAGGGAGATATGGCTGCCAGAATTGGTGGTGAGGAATTTGCGATTGTTTTAAATGGGGCTTCATTAGAAAATGGAATAAATTATGCAGAGAGAATAAGAAAAAAGACAGTAAATTTAGAAGTACCATCACTGCCGCAAAAACTCACTGTAAGTATGGGGATTACTGAACTGAGAAATAGTGATGATTACAATACTTTTTTCAAAAGAGCTGATCTAGCCCTTTATAAGGCTAAAGAAAATGGTAGAAATCAGGTCTGTAGTCAGTAACAACTAACCTTTATTGTTAATTTTTCAATAAAAATAGCATTAATAAGGATTTGATTACTATCTTAAAACTTATTAGGAGTACAAATAAAAGTAAAATAATTATTTTATTGATGTTCATGATCATAATTCTGCTTTCTTCTAATGTAAAAAGCCAGACAATAAACGAAATGATCGACTTAATCGATAAACACGGAGCTATGATTTTTCTTATCAATCAAGAAAATGGTGAAATTATCTATGCTAATGAAGCTGCAGTTAATTTTTATAGCTATCCAGAAGAAGAGCTGCTTGCGATGAACATTTCAGATATTAATATTTTAAGTCCCGAAGAAATGGCTGAAAAAATAGAACTTGCTCGTTCTGAACAGCAGAACCATTTTGATTTTAAACATAGATTAGCTTCGGGAGAAATAAGAAATATAGAAGTGTATTCCTATCCAAATAATTTTAATGGGACACCTGTTCTTTTTTCTATTTTTAATGATGTTACTGCGAGAGTAAAAGCAGAAGCCAATAATAGAAGGATAAGAACCTATTTATATATTTCTTTTGGCCTGATTATTTTGATTTTATTGGTTTTTAGTATTCTGTTCTATAGAAAAAACAGGAAGCTGAAATCAACTAAAAATGAATTGGAAAATTTCAATAAACTTTATCAGACTTTTATAGATGCTAACGATAATCTAATTTATCTAAAAGATAATAAAATGAACTATTTATTTGTAAATGAAGCAGCTGCTGAATTTTATAATAAATCCAAAAAAGAAATAATAGGGAAGAATGATTATCAGATAAGCAATAGAGAATTTGCTAAATTTCGCAGATTAACTGATGATAAGGTTAAAAGTGAAAATAAAATAATAGTTGAAGAAGTTGAATGGAATGATAAAGTTTATAAGGTTACTAAATTTCCAGTAGAACTTTTAGATGGCAGTTATGGAGTGGGTGCATTTATTGAAGATATTACTGAAAGAGTTGAAAGAGAAAAGCAGATAAAATACCTTTTATATAGGGATAGTTTAACTGAGTTATATAATCGGCGTTTTTTTGAAGAAGAAATTAAGCGACTGGATACCAAAAGGCAGCTCCCGATAAGCATTATTATGGCTGATGTCAATGGTTTAAAACTTATCAATGATAGCTTAGGCCACGAAAAGGGAGATCAACTCCTCATTAAAGCTGCGAATTTATTGAAAGAAGTAGTCAGAGATGAAGATATATTGGCCAGACAGGGTGGAGATGAATTTGCAGTTTTACTGCCTAAAACAAGTAATAGAGAAGCTCAAAAAATAGTGTTAAGAATTAAACGAAAATGCAGAGAAACTGAAAGTGAGGAAGTTGCCGTTTCAATTGGAATCGGAGTAGCTACTAAAACTGAACCTGAACAAAGTATTGATCAAGTTTTAAAAGAAGCGGATAATGAGATGTATCAAAATAAATTATCAGAAAGCAGAAGTACAAAGAGTAAAATTGTTCAGAGCTTACTTAATACCCTGACTGCCAAAAGCAATGAAACGAAAGAACATGCAGTGAGAATGACAAAGCTTGCTTTTGATTTCGGGGAAAAATTAGGGCTCAGCAATTCACAGCAGCATCGATTATCTTTACTGGCAACACTGCATGATATAGGAAAAACAACAATTCCAGAAGAAATTTTAAAAAAGCCAGGTAAATTGACAGATAAAGAATGGGAAATTATAAAAGATCATCCTGAAAGGGGCTATAAAATTGCTTCTTCATCTCAGGAATTTGCAGTAGTAGCTGATGATATATATGCCCATCATGAACGCTGGGACGGCAGTGGCTACCCAGGGAAGTTAAAGGGAGAAAACATACCTTATCTTGCCAGGATAATTTCTATTATAGATGCATATGATGTAATGACTCATAAAAGATCATATAAAAAGGCAGTTCCTAAAGATAGAGCTTTAGCAGAGATAAAAGATTGTGCAGGCAGTCAATTCGATCCAGATTTAGCAGCTTCTTTTATTGAATTGATGGAAACTGAATAGAATTTATAAATCAACTATTTTTTTATATAGCAGGTTTATAGTTTGATTTAGATAATGAAAATTAGTTAGTGTATATATTAGTTAACTTTTAACCAGGAGGAACTAAATTAATGATAAAAAACCTTCTAAAATCATTAAGCAAAAAAGTTATGAAAGTGAAGATCATATTCTCAGAATGGTAGAATATGCTGGGAATCAATTCGATCCATATCTGGTTGAGAAATTTATTGAAATAATTGTTATTTTATAGATTACTTATTCATAAAATAAGAGCTTAAAACTATATTGAATGGTTTTTTTGGAGGAATAAATTATGTTTTTTAAAGAATTTATCAATGAGATAACAAATCAAATAAAAAACAATTATACTTATAAATCTCTGGTTTTAACTTTTTTAATAGTTTTATTACTCTTTCTACCGTTGGGAATAGTATTAGATAAACAGCATAAAAAAGAATTGATTACCTTCAAAAGAGAAGAGGTCAAAAGTCAGTTAAAAGACTATTCTATGTTATTAACTAGAGTGATAAATGATAAATTTTCGTTATTAAAATCTTTAGAGGTATATACAAAAGAAAATTGTAATCAAGAAATTAAAGAAAATGATTTCAATCAATTTGCTTATGGCCTTTATTCTTCAAACTCTGGAATAAGAAATCTTATTATAGCTCCTGAAGGAGTAAATAAATATGTCTATCCCATTAAAAATAATAAAGAGGCTGTAGGGCATAATTTATTAGAAGATAAAAGGCCTGAAGTTAGAAAAGCTGTAAATGAAACAATTGATAGCAAAAAACCTGTTGCAAGTGGTCCTTATAAACTAAGACAGGGAGGAGACGGAATTATCTTAAGAAAGGCTATTTATAAAAATAACAATTTTTGGGGTTTAGTAACTATGGCTTTAGATATGAGCCCAATTTATGAATATGTGAAATTAAAAAATGAAAATTCCTCTCTAAAGATAGCACTAAAAAGAAAAGAAGAAGTATTTTTTGGAGAAAATAATATATTTGAAAAAAATCCAGTGAATTTAACTTTATCATACCAGGGGGGAAAGTTTATTATAGCAGGTATCCCAAATAAAGGCTGGAATGAGTCGATTGAAAATAATTTAATAATGTTTAGAAAGGTACTTTTTGGTATTATATTTCTATTAGCAATTATAACTTACATATTATCTTATAGGAGCTTTAAAGTTCAAGCTTTAGTTGAAAATAAAACGAAACATTTAAAAGAAATGAATTCCCTTATGCAAGAAAAAGAAAGGATCATTACAGAAGAAAAAAACAACATTGAATATCTTTCTTTACATGATTATATAACTGGCTTGTATAACAGAAGATATTTCGAAAACGAGTTAAAACGACTTGAGTCTTCACGGAAATATCCAATCACAATTGTCATTATTGATCTAGATGGACTCAAAGTTATTAATGATAATTACGGTCATAAAATGGGTGATCAATATATAATTAATACCGCAGAGATATTAAAGTCAACTGCTAGAACAGAGGATATAATTGCTCGCATTGGTGGAGATGAATTCGCTGTAATTTTACCAACTACTAACCAAAAAGAGGCGGAAAGTTTCTGTCAGCGACTACAACAAAATATTAATGAATTTAATAAGGGTGAAAAACTGGTAAAACCCTTATCTATTTCTTTAGGTTTTGAAGTGATGGAAGACAGCAGTCAGAGTTTAAGAGAGGTTTTTAATAAGGCGGACCAGAAGATGTATATTAATAAAGGGAGAAAATAAGGTGAAACAATTTATTGAGTTTATGAAAAATTATGAGAGGTGCGAATAATATGAAGGAAAATTATAGTTTTTTTAATATTATAAAGTCATTAAGTTATGCAATGGATTTAATCAGTAAAACTTTAGTTGGCCATCATAAAAGAGTAGCTTATGTAAGCTATAGATTTGGCTTAAAGTTAGGTTTAGACATCAAAGAAATGAAAAAATTAATTGCAGCTTCTTTGCTTCATGATTTAGGTATATTTTATTTAGATCAGGAATATCAGGATTTAAATTCTGATGATGAAAATTATTTTCATGCTGAAGTAGGATATAAACTGCTTGAGCAAAACTGTTTTGACCCTGAAATTGCTGATATTATTAGATATCATCACCATGATTATTCTAATAATCAAAATCAGTTAAGCAATATTATCCATCTTGCAGATCGAATAGTCGTTTTAATTTCAGATGGTAAATCAGTTTTAAATCAGGTTAATCATATAAAAAAAGTTATTGAGAACAATAAAGAACGATTTTGTCCTGAGTGTCTAAAATTATTTCCAGAACTAATAGAAAATGAAGCATTTTGCCTGGATATAATTTCTGAGAAAGTGATAAGTAAGGAGCTGGATAACTTTTTCGAAGATATTGACTGGAAGATGGATCTGGATGAATTAATTAATGTATCTAAATTAATCAGTCATATTACAGATTTTCGCAGTCCTTTTACTGCTGCTCATTCTCAGGGACTTGCTGCAGTAGCACCTGCTTTAGCAGAAAAGTATAATTACAGCAAAAGAGAATGTAAAGAAATTAAGGCTGCAGCTTACCTGCATGATATTGGAAAACTCATGGTACCAACTGAAATCTTGAATAAAAAAGGAAAGCCTACAAAGAAAGAATGGAACATTTTAAGGAGTCATACATATTATACTTACCAGGCACTATCTACCAGTCCCAAATTAGATAAAATTAGAAATATGGCAGCTTATCACCATGAAAAGTTAGATGGTACTGGGTATCCATTTCAACTTGATAAAAAGGATTTAAATTTAAGTGAAAGAATTATGGCAGTGGCAGATATTTTTACTGCCATAACTGAAGATAGGCCTTACAGAAAGGGCATGAAAAAAAATAAAGTTGAAAAGATTTTGACAGAAATGAGTCTCAGTAATAAAATTGATAAAGATATCGTAGCAACCCTTTTAGAAAATTATAATGAGATTAACCAATTACGAATAGAGAAACAGAAGAATGCCAGTGATTATTATCAAGATTTTAGAGAAAAAATTAATGAGAAAAGGTTGTTTTATTTATTAAAAGAAACATCCAATGAATTATATAAATAGGAATCGTTATTTTAAAAAGCAGAGTAAATTATAAATTATATTTAAAATTTTGATGTAATTTAAGGATATAGAATTGCCAAAAAAGGGGGAAAGTTATGAAAAAAATAAATTTATCATTAAGGAATTTACTACTTTTAACTATCAGTCTTAGTATGATAATCATAATTTCGGTTTTAAGCTATTTTATTTATTCTAACATGTCAGCAGTGATTAAAGAACAGGAAAAAGAAAAAATTAATGCAATTTCAACAACAATGAAGATAAAATTAAACGACATGCAGGAAGAGGGAGAAATTGCAATCAGTTTGGTTGCTAAAAATACTGCAGTTCAAAAGGCATTTGCTGAGAGAAATAGGGAACTGCTTAAAGAAATGCTTTTAGAATCTTACCAGGACATAAATGAAGAAATGGCTCAATTTCATTTTCACCTACCTGACTCAACTTCTTTTTTAAGGTTACATAATCTAGAAAAATATGGAGATAATCTTTCATCTTTCCGTTTTACAGTCAATCAGGCAAATGAAAATAAAAAATTAGTTTCTGGAATTGAAGAAGGGAGAGGAGGATATGGTTTACGGGTAGTTTCTCCTATAGAATATCAGGGGGAACATTTGGGAACTGTTGAATTAGGGTCAAGTCTGGGCTCAGGTTTTTTAGAAGAAATCAAAACACAATTTAATGGTGATTATTATCTTTACTCCCTTACAGATAAGGAGAATATAAGCTGGGAAGAAGATAGCAGCAGCTGGATAGCAAGTACAGAAGATAATGATCCTTATGAAGTTAGTGGACAGCTAATTTCCCGTTTAGAAAAAGGGGAAACTATTATTGAAAGTCGAGGTAAAAGTAATCTTCTTTTACTACCGTTTAAAGATTATCAGGGAAAAGTGAGCGGATATTTCAAAGCTGCTTTTGATCGCAGTCAGTTAGTAAATAGCTTAAATACACTGGCCAGAAATGTTATTATTTTTGCTCTGATTGGAATTTTAATTACTTTAATTATTACTTTCTATATTTCAAAGAAGATCTTTGATCCCTTAGAAGATTTTGAAGGTATGTTTGCTGCTTTAGCACTTGGTAATTTAAATGTTTCATATCCAATTAAAACAGTAAAGTGCTCAGAAATTATGGATTGTGGTGAAGAAAGCTGTCCTGATTTTGATAGAGATGGTGTAACCTGCTGGTTTGATGTAGGATCTTATGCACCTGAGTTTGGTAAAGAAGTACACTGTCCTAAAATAACAACTGGAGAATATGAAGACTGTACTGAATGTAAAGTCTATAAAGAAGTAAATAAAAATGAAATAGAAAAATTGGGTGCCTGGTTTAATAAATTTGCAGATGTACTACGCGACTTGATTAGAGATATGATGGATATGTCAAATAATCTATCTGCTTCCAGCCAGGAGTTAACCGCAACTGGAGAAGAATTGTCAGCATCTGCTGAAGAAATTGGTGATGCAATGCAGACTGTGGCTTCTGGAGCAGAGGAACAGTCAGCTCAGGTTGAAGAAACATCTGCTACTATTGCAGAACTAAGAGAACAGATTAAGTCCGTTAATCAAAATTCTGATAATATGACAGAAAGATCTGAAAATGTAATGAATAATATTGAATCGGGTAATCAGGCTCTAAATAGTTCTGAAGAAAGTATTTCTCGGGTTAAAAATAATACTAAAACAACTGCAGAAGCTATTGATTCATTAGGTCAGTCTTCAGAAAAAATAGGTGAAATAGTTAATTTAATCAATGGGATTTCTGAACAGACAAATCTTTTAGCCTTAAATGCTGCTATTGAAGCTGCCAGAGCAGGAGAAGCTGGAAGAGGTTTTTCAGTAGTGGCAGAAGAAATTAGAGAGCTGGCAGAACAGTCGTCTAATGCAACTGATGATATAGCTAAATTAATTAAATCAATTCAAAAAGATGTTGAAAAAGCGGTAGAAAATATGGATGAAAATGAAGAAGCCGTAGAGGAAAGTGTGGAGGCAATAAATGTAACAGCTTCCTCTTTTGGAAAAATAACAAATGAAGCTGAAGATTTAGAGACTTTAATTATTAATATAAGAAATGAAGTCGAAAAAATGAATCAAAATAGTGTTCATGTGAAAAATTCAGTGGATGAGATTGCTGATGTCAGTGAACAGGCAGCTGCTAATGCAGAAGAAGTAGCTGCTTCCAGTGAAGAACAGGCTGCTTCAACTCAAACAGTTGTAAATGCTTCAGAAGAATTGGTTGATATGGTTGAAAAATTAAATAATATTGTTTCCAGATTTAATCTTGAGGATAAAGAATAAATTATCATTTAAAACCAAAGTTAAAATTAAGCTCGGTACTATTGTTTAAGTAGTACTGAGTTTAATGGTGTTTTATTAAAGATCTAGAAACTAAAAACTAGAATAAAAATACTTATTTTTAATTATTTCCTTTAATATTCTATAAGGGTTCCAGCAATTTTTTAACTATTATATAAAAATCATGATTCACTAATTTATTAATTCAAAATAAATATTTCATATTAACTCATAGTCAAGTAAAAAAATCAAAAAATATTCATGGAAAAAGAATTAAGAAATGAATTAGTTAAGAGAAATTGTGAAGAAATTTTGAAAATTATATAATAAAAATATTAATAAAAATCCAAGATATAAGCTATAAAAAAGGGTTAAAAAATGAAATTAATTTTAATGAAAAAATGATTAAGTAATTCTTTTATATTATAAACTAAAAATAATTAGGGGGGAGATTATTTGAGTTTATCCAAAAAAGAATACAAAAAAAGATTGTTTTGGTATAATAAGGGATTAATAGATAAAGAAATAGGGGAAAAAGTCAATCGAACTCAAAACACTATTTATCAATGGAGAAAAAAGAATGGACTAAAAGCTAATGGTAAAAAAAGTACCCTAAGTGATAATAAAATAAAAAAAATTCATAATTATAATAAAAGAGGTTTTTCAATTACTGAAATAGCAAGAAAAGTAAATTGTAGTACGGGCTCGGTATATTATTGGATCAATAAAAAATAATTTAGATACAAAAAATTTGTGTAAATCATTTATCATTGCAATTTAAGATTATTTTAAAACCAACACAACACAATATTAATTAAGGTGTATTCATCAAAAGTGCTGCTATCCTTTACCTGAAGGCTCTTGCAGCACTTTTTTCTTTTTTTATCGCCTTATAACACACCTTATTGTATTTACTTTTTGTATTTAATAAGTTATAATGTATGTAATGAGCAAAAATTTAAGGGGGCAAAAAAGATGAATAAAGTGGAGCCGATCAGAGATAAATCTAAAATAGAAGAAGTTAAAAATGAACTGCTTAAAGATAATTACAGAAATTACCTGCTTTTTGTTTTGGGGATCAATACTGGACTAAGAATCGGAGATATGCTGAAACTAAAAGTTGAAGATGTTAGAAACAAGACTCATATTATTTTGAAAGAGCAGAAAACTGGAAAGTCGAAAAAATTCTTTATTAATTCTGTCCTGAGAAATGCTTTAGATAAATATATTGCTAACATGGCCGATCACGAATATCTTTTTCAGAGTCGGAACGGGACAAACCAGTCCCTATCCAGAAGCCAGTCTTATAGGATATTAAATAGAGCTGGAGAAAAAGTTGGTCTGGATTCAATCGGTTGCCACTCTACACGCAAAACTTTTGGCTATCATCATTATAAGCAACATAAGGATGTGGCTTTGCTACAGCAACTTTTTAACCATTCAGCCCCATCGGTAACTCTTGATTATATTGGCGTTAACCAGGATGTCATGGATAATTCAATGAAAAATTTCTCTTTGTAAAGACTACTGATAATACTATCAGCGAAAAAATTTTAAACATTTGTTAATAATAAAAAGGGATTAGCTGTATTTTGTTGAATTCTTATATAAGGAAAATAAATCTAATTATTTAATTATATAACAAAATTCGACAAAATTATTTATTGAAATTAATCAGGATGTGATTTTTTGGAAAACTATAGTATGAAAAAAATAGCTGTTACTACAATTACTGCTGTTTTTATAATCATTATATTCTTTTACTTTGGAGTTTTTAGCCCTTTAAAAGATGAACTAGAAAATTCTCTGCAGCATAATTTTTTAAATAAAGTATCTATTAATGAAGTAAGTATTGAAAACAGATTTGATAGATATATTGAAGGAACTAAAAGTTTATCAAGCAGAACTATGATAAAAAATAAATTAAATAGTTACTATAATAATCAAATAACCTTTGATGAATTACATAATTATACACAATCTAAATATGTGGATGGAGTTAAAGCATTAGATAATATTTTAGCTGCTTATAGGATAACTAAAGATAATAAAATAGTTGCTCAATACGGGGAAGTTAATCTTGAAAAAATAGAATCAAGTTTTAATGAAAAATCTAGTCAGCTTGAAATTTATTTTATTGAAGATGAGAGTTTAGTTATTATAAATTCACCAATTATAAATGATAATGGAGAAAAAATCGGTAATGATATTGCAGTATTTGACTTAAAACAGTTTATGCAGAGTCTTAATAGTAATAATATTAAATATGAAATTGTATATGATGAAAGGACAATTAACTATTCATTAGATCAAGAAAGTCAGGTTGTGGAATATCGAAAAATCCTGAATACTAATTATTGGTTAAAAGCTGTTGAATCAAAAAGTGATTTATATGATTCTCTAGATTCTATAACAACTAGAATTGTTATTCTTTTTTCGGTTTTATTGATTAGTTTTTTATTAATTTTTTACAGGATCATAAAATCTAATTTTAATAAAATTATTACTGAATTGAGATCTAAAATAGAGGAATTAAATAAGACCAAAAATTTATTAGAAAACTTAACAAATCAAGTGCCAGGTGCATTATATCAGTTTCAATCTAAATCTAATAATAATTATATTTTTTCTTATGCTTCCCAAGGTCTGAGAGAGCTTTTTAGTGTTAAACTCGAAGAAGCAAAAGAAAGTGCTGATAAAATATTTTCTAAAATTCATGATGATGATTATGAGGATTTAATTAATTCAATAGAAAAATCAAAGAAGAATTTAACTACCTGGGATAAAATATTCAGAGTTAAATTACCTCAGCAAAAATTAAAATGGCTTGAAGGCAGTGCTCAACCAGAAAAATTAGATGATGGTGAAGTTTTATGGCATGGATATGTCAAGGATATTACTGAGAGAAAAAATGAAAAAGATGAATTAGAAACACAGCATCAGTTCCAAAAATCACTGGCAAATGTGTCTTCAATCTTAGTAAATTTAAGTTCGGATAATTTTGATCAAAAAATAGATCAGGCATTAGAAGAAATTGGTCAATTTTTTGATATTGAACGCATCCAAATTTTCAAGTGATAACGTCAAATAAAATATGATAGTTACCATAAAATGTAAGTAAATAGTAATAGATCACCACTAATTTTAATTATAATAAAAATATTCAGAATGTCAAAAGTTTTAAGATGTAAATAGTGTTAAAA
>Ga0182234_10236_pt1 | contig 17942 bp, 17 predicted proteins | sample hydfratesGB_TM_A_FD_145595 | JGI IMG/M metagenome (GOLD analysis project Ga0182234, IMG submission 145595) | Subsurface microbial communities from deep shales in Ohio, USA - hydraulic fracturing test GB_TM_A | ecosystem: Environmental > Aquatic > Deep subsurface > Shale gas/oil reservoir >...
AAAAGAAAACAAAGAAAGCCCAGTAATTTTAACTACAGAAGGAGTATTTTCTTCTCCTTCTCTTTTTTAAACTAGGTGGTACACAATTCGATTGGTAGGGTGGTACATTTTTCGCTTGACAAAAGCACAGATTGTTTATTAGTCATTATAGCACCTCCTTTTTCAAAGATTTTATTATATCTTCTTGTTCTTTAATAGAAAAGTTTTTTTGAAAGTGATTTTTAAAAATATTACTTTCATTTTGTCTACTTAATATTAAAATTTCAGCTGGAGGATCATCTTTTATTTTTTTTGACCATTCTTTAGCATAATCATTGTATTTATTAGTATCTGTTCTTAAATATACTTCGAGGATAAATAAATCTGCAGTTAGTCCAGAAAAATTTTGTTTAATTTCTTCTATAATTTCATCTAATAATATTTGGTTCTTAACGTCATTAAATATAGGATCTTTTACATTTTTTTTGGAAAGTATATGTAACATAAATATTATTAAATTTTTCTTGCTTTTTTTACTACCTTCCCAAAACTTATATGCTTTTAGTAAAATTATGAGAAAATCCTCATTAGCATTTATGTTATCTAAGGGCTTATTTTTATTCTTTAAGAGAAATATGAATGCTTTTAAGTAATAAGCCTTACCCTTATCAGGAGATTCCTTTAAAACCCCATTTATTATCTCTTCTGCTAAATCAAACGATCCTAACTGTATGTAATAGTTAGCTTTTTTTAAATCATCTTCAAACCCTAAAGCTTTTTCTTTAATATCTGAAATTAATTTTATAATACTTATATCTTTAACATCTGGAGAAAGAATCTCTTTATTTGGGTTAAACTTATCTGATAAAATTATATCTTTAATTGAATCTAAATTTTTAACAGAATGATATAACATTTCATAAAGTACTTCCAATTCTTTTTTAGAATTTTTAAATTTACTTTCTATGTATTCTTTTTTCTTTTTGTTGTGTAAAATATTAAATGCTGTTATACGACCACAACTAAGCATTTTTTTAATAGATATTAGATTTTCCAATATTATCCCAGCTTCTTTTTTTAACTGATAGGAATAAACAGAATTCCCTTTATTACTAATTTTGGTTTGATTTCTCTTTCTTAAATTAGAGGGAATATAATCAGGTTTGTCTTTATCAAAAGAATCTTTTAAAAAACCATGTGCCAAAGTTCTTCTGGGATCATCATTTTCTATAGGACCATATATATCTTCAAGAACATTTTTTACCGTAGTCCATTCTGCCATTTTTTATCACCTCACCTATAATTATAAATGTGTGTAATACACAAACAAGAAATTCCTTTAAAAAAATATTTTTTTATAAGAAAATTCTGATTCTAATATAAAAAAACCACTTAAATTTTAATAACGTACTTAGCATTCAAATTCAAGTAGTTAAAAAAAAATAATTATTTTCATCCTCAATAGGTTTTAAGAGAGTGTGAGTGTGAGATATTTCTCATTCAAGTTATAATTAGCAATTACCTAACTACCCACGCACAAATATCAGCATCCGCGATTATTGCTGGAAATTCATCTGGCGTACTAACATTCTGAACATTTGAGACGTGGCTGTTATGTTTTTTTGTTTGGCACATCTCTTTCTTTTTATATACATTTATTGTTAAGTTGCTAAAAGAGATGTGACAAAAGCAATGTCCCGAAGGATAAGGATGTTTTTTTAATTTTATACCCAATAGCGCCAATGCTATTTTATCTGACGTTTCTATGGTGTTACAATTCAAAAAATAAACCATCTTTTGCATCGTTTAGTGATTTAGCTAATAATGATTTTTTATTTTTAAGGTTTTCAATATATACAAAGTCACTCATCTTAACAGTTATTTTATCAAATGTTATTTTATATACTAGTTTGCCAAATAAAACAATTTTTATTATTATACAGTCTTTTTTTATTACAGAATACATTTTGTGATGAGGCCGATAATCTTTGGACATCAAATAATCTACTTCTATATCAGTCTCTATGTCATCACCTAATATGTATTTTCTTACTTTATCAAAAAAATCATTATATATTTCATTTCCCACTAATAATGCCATATATTCATATGCAATTAAAATTAATAATTTTTTACTAACAATATCCCCAGTTAAATCAGGATATATTTTTTTTATAGCCTTTTTTTCTACACCAAAATCACTTGTTATTTTTAATTTCTGCTTGGTTTTAAGTTTATCTAATAATTTCATTTTTTTATCAATTTCTTTTTTTGACATTTCTGTTTTATGCATAATATTATTGATATGCTTTGGCGCATCTTCAGGATCATAAATCATAGTCCCATCTTCATTTTGTGTAGTTTTTACTTTTAATTTATTATTTTTTAGTTGCATCTTTACTACATTATTTTCTACATCTTTTCCAAAATAATATTGTCCACTTTCATACTGCTCATATATTTTAGGAATGGTTTCTTTTAAATTTCTTATTGCAAGTCTAATTGATGGATCATTTTGAAATTGACTAACTAAATTTGAACCTAAATATTTATTATTGCATTCATTACATAACATTGAAACTTGTAGTCTTCCGCCAATGCTCTGAGGTATAATATGCTCAAATGAACTTGCATCATTTTCTAAACATATAATACATTTATCAAAGTCTTTGTAATCTAGTTTTTTCATATTTTATCACCTCAAATAGACATGTCAGATAAAGTTCCTGGGTATTGCCATATACCTGTTCCCTCCAAGAATTGGAGAAAAATTACTTTTAATAACCATAATTAGTTTGTAAATTTTATGAGAGAAGGTATGTCGCCACTCCCATGTTATATGATATACGGATATAATTAATAATATAAAAAAGTTCCTACAACAATAAAAATTAATGGTATAAAAACTAACCACCAAAATTTCAGCTTTTTATTTTCTAAAAGCATATTTTGTACTAAAAAAATTAAAAACCAGATACCCATTAAAATTGTCCCATTAATAATAAAAATTAAAGATATTAACTTATCTAAAGATACATTTTCCAAAAATTTAAATAAGCCAATATTTCCGATTAATATTGAAAAAATTGCTATAAATATTGTTATAATTTGGACTATTCTACCATAAAAAGAATTAAAGTTATTTTGAAGTTTATTAACTTTTCCCATGATTTCATTAGATTTATTAGTTATTTCTCTTCTTACAAGATATTGATATACTGCTTTACCACTTATTGTTCTTTCATTTTCTTGAGTTAATCTTATAGATATAGGGAATCCTATATTATTAAATTCATTTTTTTGATAAAAGTTTTTTAATTTCTCTTTTCCACTTTTTACTGAATTATTTATAAAATTCATTTGATTATCTTGAGTAGTAATAAAACCCTTAATGGCAAGATTTTTTGTAATTCTTATAAATTCTTTTTTACTTATTTCACTTTTAAAAAATTTTTCATAAATTTCTTTTCCATCTTTAGAATTTGCAACAATTTTATTTAATTCAATATGCTTAAGAGTTTGAGGCAAAAGCTTAAAATGGTCACCTAAAATTAGTATAAATTCTTTTTCTAAATCTGTTAGATTATTATAAGGATTTATTTGCTCCATAATAATATTAATCATCCTCCTCAAAAAAATTAAACTTAGTATGTCACATAACGTCCCTGGAATTTCGTGCTCGTACCTTATCCGTTAGGAAATGGCGTAAAGCTTGCTTTTTCGTACCCGGGATTGCTTGAAGTGCACGCTTTATGACAGAAGGCATGGCGCTAATTCCATGTTATACGCAGTGTGCACTCTACTTTAATGTAATCAAAAATATGAAAAACTAAAGCAGATGGTATTATAAAATGTTTTTCAACTCTATAGAAAATGAGCTATCACTTTTAACTGCCTGATAAACACTTGGAGAATCATCCAATGAAGTGCATATATTTAAAATGTTTTCTCTATGCTCTCGAGTTATACAACACCCTAGAATAACTTCGGAAATAGCTTTAGATCCAAGTTCTATACCAAAATTTGTTTTTCCCCAGTATATCAACCTATATTCTTTTTCATAAGACCAATCTGAAGATTTCGTGTAAAGAAGATTGAAAATATCACTTAGTTCCTCTTTTAATTTAGACTTAAATAAACTATACTTAGGATATTCATTTGAATACTTAACTTTAACTAAGTCTAATAATTCTTGTTCCTTTTCAGCAATTTGATTTGCATAGTTAAAAATAACTTCTGTATTAAATCCAATACAAACACCTGCATGATTTTTTGTATAATGAGACCATAATAAAATATTATTATCAGATTCAGAAAAGGAACAAATCCCAAACTTATTATATTGTATTTCAATAATACGCTCTTTGGCTTTTTTAAAATATTCATCAGGATTATTACGAATTTCTGTTAGTTTTTTTGAAGCATATATTTTTATTTCTTCATTGGTTAAGTCTGGCTTTTCTCGTTTCACTACAGATCGAGCCCACTCCTCAGCTATTGGCTTATATAATTCATCAAAATTATGAGTGATTGCAGTATCAAATGGATCATTAAAGTTTCTTGCTGAAGATAACCATATTTCGCCATCTTTAATCATGTCAAGTGTATGTCCTTCATCATCAAAATAACGATATTTATAAATTACTTTTGGATGATCTTCTTCCATATAAATCCCTCACATTAATTTTTTTATATTTCATCATTGCACATTGCGTATAACGTCTCGAGCATGTCCCTCAGGGTAGCTGATTTTTAGCGTTACGGGAATACTCTGTTATCGGATGGATGAGTTGCTATACATAATGAAACCGCGTTATATCTTATTTACTTTTTATTTTCTTTTTTAATTTTTGTTTTTCTAACTTAATTAGATTTTCAAGAATATCTTTATTTATTTCAGGTTTATTTCTGTTCTTAACAATATCATCTAATTCTTGCTGAATAATATTTCCATTATAATCACCAAAACATTTAATGAATATGTTTCTATCAATATCATGTGCATTTTTAAATATTTTTTTGAGATCTTTATCCATTGTAGAAAATAAATAAATTGTATTCCCTTTTTCTTCATTCCAATATAATGTACTCCAAAAAGATAAGTATGTTAAATCCCAAGCTTGATTCTGACATATTTTTAATATTTTATCAAAGTTATTAAGTTTGCTTGATTTATATTGCTTAATTTTTTTAGAAAATAATAGTGAAATATATACCAACGTATAGCAACAATATAATAAGTTCTCTTTATTCCAGCTTATAAAATTTAACATCTTTTTTTTCATTGATAATTTTTCTTCAAAATATAAATACATAATATGTAACATTTCAGCATAATGCATTAAATAATGATCACTTTCTATATTGAACATATAATCCTTAGTTTTATTTAATTTTACTTTAGGAATAGTATTAATTTCTCCAGTAGCAAGACTTAACCAAAGTTTTGTAGGATACTGTTTAAAAATTTTTTTGAATATATTGTTTTCCCTGCTAGCATCTACATCACTTTGTTTAAAATTCGCGTACTCATTTAATGCTAAACCAGATGTAATAGTAAAACCATTCAAATTAGCCCAAAACATAAGACTACTTATTACTTTTAAAAGGTAGTTATCATTTAGAGTCCCTTTTCTAACTAATTCTAATAATTTAGTTAATAGATTTCTATCTAATATTAATATGTAATTTCTCCCTAAATAATTTGAAAAATCAGGACAACCATTAGGAGAAATATGCGGATGAAAGATTATTTGTTTATCTATTAAGAATTCTGTAATGTTTTTGATTTTTTCCTTGCTTATGCAAATATACTCCATATAAATTCCTCCATACTAGCCACATTAAATTAACTCATCTTTCCGATAACGTCCCTGGGATTAGCGACGTCACATAATAATCTATGACTTATATTAATTATCAGAACCATCATCACGAAAATTTAAACTCATTTGATTTCCTGATTCAGATGTCGCTAATCTCATGTTATCTGAAGTATTAAAATCACCAATTAATTCACTTTGACACTTATGACATTGATGTCTTTTTACATTATAAATGTTTTCTATATCAAAAACATTAATAGTACCACACTCTTCACAAATATGTAAATTTCTTTCAATAAAATCTTCTAATTTTTCATTTGAACATATATTTCTAGCAATTCTTAAATCTTTAACAGTATATAAATTAACATAGGCTCCTTTTTTTCCAGCTTTTATTTTTTCATCAGCTGTTAAAACAATACCCGAACGAGTCCAAGGCATTAATTTATTCCTTGCAGTGCTAGACTTACACTTAAATATATTATTATATAAATGTGGTATAGTAAAAGTTGTAGCTTTAATCTTTTTTAATTCTCTTCTTTGTTTATCCTTAGGAACTAATTCTTTAAATTTTTCTTCACAAAATTTATCTATTCCTTTAATTACAGATTTTTTATTAGGAATTTGGATTCCATCTCCCATTACAGTTAAATGATAATCAAATATTTGTTTCAGTATATTAATTAAATCTCTAGGTGAATTATTAGAAAACTGAAAAATTTTATTAATATAATAATCATCCACATTTAAAATCTGATTTAATTTATTTATTTTATTATTACTAAATGCTTTTAATCTTTCTGAAATTAGTTTCTTAATTTTTTCTAGCTGCCATTTCATATTATAAATTTCTATTCTATCTGTCCTAATATCATCATGCCAATGTTCCTGAATTTTATCCCATAAGAAAAATTTAAAAACTATATTTTCTCTTTCTAACAAAGGTAAGTCACTAATTATTGGTTTTATTAATATATAAGACTTATTGGAATCATTATTTGTAAGTCTATTTTCATCTACTCTATCAATAAGAACATATATAGATTTTACTCCTAGTTTATCAAAAATCTTTTCTATAAAGTCCAAAATATTAACCAATTTACTATTTTGAATTTCTTTATTATTTTTAGTATTAGATGTGAAATCAACATTACCTATACCATTCTTAGTTAATATGGCATTTATTATTGAAGTGATTGAATTACCAGCTTTTAACCAAAAATCATATAATTTGTCACCAAATCCCTTAATTGAATTAATAGCAACATCTATTTCGTTACTATTAATTCCACTAAAATAGTTGTTAATTAATTTTATCAATTTTTTCTTTTCATTTTCATCTAAAATATCACTCTTATTTTCTTTATCTAATTTAGTTAATAAGGCAATTAAAAGAAATTCAATTATTTTATTAACATGTTTTTCAAAGGTGATATTTCTCACATCATTCATATCTTCAATAGGAAAAGAATCATAAACAATACTAATTAATTCATCTTTCTCTTCAGATAAATATTCAATCATTTTTCTTTGTGCAGTTTTCCCAGTACCTCTGGGTGCTAATACAATTGAAGATTTAGGTTTTTCAAAAGATCCTAATAATGAATAAAAATAATCGGGATAAACAAAATAATCCTTTAACATATCTTCATGTAAAGCATTTGTACTTGCAAAAGGATCTCTTATAAAACCAAGTTTATTAAAATATTCGCTTTTAGTAATCATAATTAATCCTCCTTATTTTTAATATTTCAGATAACTTTAATCTTCACATATTAATTTTCATAAAGATTTATTTTTACTAATAAAAACCTATTATTTATTTTTAAGTTAAATTTTTCTACATAGTTATTATATTCATTAATAAAACTAAAAATCCTTTTTTATAAGCAAAAACCTTTAGAACTTTCGACCAAAAGTTAAACAATCACAATTTTCGCATCGTTACCAGCAAAATATAAATTACTGTTGTTAATACTTTGGATTGATTTTTATCTTTTCAAAACTCGCTTACAGCCAGATTATTTCTCTCACATTTGCCGGCATTGCCGAATGCCGGCTTTAATATTTTGCTGCAATAGCTCACTTTGCCGACAAAATAGGTTCTTATAATTCAAAAAGACCTATGCCCATTTTACTTGAGCATAGGTTTCTTAGTCTTAGTTCATATATTTTGCGCTGTAATGCTTAATTTAGAGATTGATCAGTAAGCGAAGCTGTCAATATTTTCTTCTTGCATTGCAGTTTACGTCTACTTTGGCCATCATTTGACTACATCTACCGTTTACATCTACGTATACTTTATTATTTATTAGTTGTATACTAAAATAATCGGAAATTGCAAAGTAGTATTCCCGAAAGTTGCAGCCTAGAATTCCCTATTATTGCAGAATAAAAAAGTATGCTCAAAAAGAACTTAAATATATCAATAATAATTTTGAATTAATAGATCAGTATCAGAAGAAATTGAAAGATAATGGAAATTATTTGACTTGAAACTTGATGCTTAAAAAAAGGCAGTTCTTTAACATGAATATATAACAATAGCCTGCAGCTGTAATAATTACAGTTCTGCAGGCTTTTATTTTAGCAAATTATTTTATTGCGGATGTTTCTATAGAGACATCTCAAAGTTTAAATTCTTAACTCAATTAATAACTTCGCAAAATCGCCATTAAGCGAATATACCTATCTTTTTTTATGGAAATGGAAAAGCAAGAACCTAACCTTTTTTCCAACTGGTAAACAAACTGTATGGTCAGACTTCAATTATCATAACATCAAATAAAGGACCTTCAGATTGGGGTGAACTAATAGGTGATCAAGCTATTACAGTTGCAATTTTAGATCGCATAGTTCATAAGTGCGAAATCATCAATTTAGATGGAGATAGCTATAGACTGACTCATCGAGAAACCATTTTTGGGAAATCTTAGGTGGGAAATCTTATTTAACGAAAGTGTAAAATATTATTTGACATTCACAGATGCTTCATTTTATCTACTTTCTATTGGCGGATTATCTCCAATATTAGGATATAAAACAGTATTTAAACCAATTATTTGAAGATTCTATAATAACCTCCAATCTCTAATTTGAGAGATTGAATGAAGTATTTAATGATCCGGCATTAACTGCAGCTATGGTAGATAGATTGACCCACAAATCTTATGTAATTAATATGAATGGTAATTCTTACCGAATGAAAGAAACTAAAGAGTGGCTGTGTCAATAAAATTAATATTATTTTTTGCTTACCCGGGTCAAATTTAACTTGACAAAAACAGTGATAAACTATCAACTACTATTAAAAATTTCTTTTATAGATTCAAATCATTATTATAATTTATTTCATTGTTTTCCCATGGAAAAATAACCCACTTTTCTTTCTCAATAATAGAAACTGATTTAATTGGGATAGTAATTAATTTATTATCATATCCTTCATCTATAACTAAAGAATAAATTTCTACAATTTTCTTATTTTCTTTCTTAAGTTCCTTTTGTATTTCTCCCACTGTTTGTCCCTTATAAATAATATCTTCTAACACTATAAATTTAGTAAATTCATCTCTGAGAGATTTAAGTAGTACTGATACTTCTCCATAATCAAAAGGGGTATCACTATCGGTCATTTTTAATTGCATTATTGATATATCTCTAATCCCAGTTTGATGAGATACATAAGTCAAAAGTGGCAATGCACCCCTAGCCGTTCCTAATAAACATACTTCTTCTAAATGAAGATTATTAGACATTATGTCTTTTACAATAACATCAGCAAAGCATTCAAAATTTTCCCAACTCAATTTAAATATTTTTTTATCCTTAAAACCAATTTCCTCTTCACTTAATAATTTCATTTTTTATTCTCCTATCTTATAAAAAAGCCATCAAAATATTCTATAGGTCTTTTCTTAAGTTTTTTATTAATTTTAATATTTTTATAATTTATTAATATCTCTTTAAATAATTCACTAATAGAAACAACATCTTCCTTACTTAGATTTTCATATAAAGGAAGAAATATGCTGTTAGTTTTTAAATAAGTAGAGTTTTTAAATTTATCATCAGAATTAATAATATAATCTTTAAAACTAGTCATCTCTGTTACTGTAGGATATTTAAATTTTCCTATTGGCATACCTAATTCAACAGATTTTAAAATAAGTTTATCTACATCATAATAATTGGGATTAACAATTAACCAAGCAGATATAGGTGAACTTTGCTCAATTTGATTATTTATTAGTTTTATTCCTCTTTGCTCCCCTAATATTTTTTGATATATTTGCAATTTATGTTTTCGTGCCTCTATTTTACTATTTAATTCTTTTAATTGCCTCATTCCTACTGCTATATTCAAAGGACTTATTCTAAAATTAAATCCTTTCCCTTCATAATCTATTCCATTCTTTAGTATATCTTCATATGTAGAATTATTAGAAACTGTTGATAAACCTGAATCTTCCCAAACCTCTCCTACATGCCTATATTTATTTATTGAGTTTTTGTCTTTTCTCTTTTTGTAAGATATAGCACCTCCTTCTCCCATTCTTAATAATTTATTTTCTCCAAAACTAAAACAACCATAATCACCTATAGTCCCTGCCATTTTTCCATCGACTTTTATTCCTAAACCTTGTGCTACATCTTCTATAAGACTTATCCCATATTCTTGGCAAACTTTTTTTATTTCTTTAATATTAAAACTAAAGCCATGTAAATAGCAAACCATAATTGCTTTTGTATTTTCCGTAATTAATGATTCTAAATGACCTATGTCTAAATCATAAGAATCTCTTTTATATTTGCATACTTTAATCTTATACTGATTATTATAAATAATAGGATGAATACTTGATGAGTGAGTAAGGTTAGGCACAATAATTTCATCATCTTCTTCTAAATTTAGCAATTGTAATGCTATGAAAATTGCAGACGTACAATTAGGAAGAGCTACCGTTTTAACTATACCTTCATCTGATAAAAATGATTTAAATTTTTGCTCAAAATCTTTTAATAATTTGCTATTAAAAATACTCATCTCAGAAGAGTTTAAAACTTTTAATACATTATCAATATCTTCATTGGTAATATTCATGCTGTCCAATTTAACATCTAGTTTTTGCACTTTTAATTTCACCTACAATTAATTTAATATTTTTCTCTAGTTTAGCTAATCCATCTAAATATAACACTTTTATACCATTCTCTTTTAATTCAGGTAGCAAATAACTTTCGAAGTGTTCTTTTGCTTTTATAAGAAAATCTTTTTGATCTTTTCTTAATGTAACATTATCACGCATTTCAATACGTTTAAAATTAACTTCACAATCTGTTTTTATATAAATAAGTAAATCTATCTTTTTTAAATCAAAAGTCAAACATTTAACAAAATGATCATAAAATGGGTTTATTTTTTTACCATACTCATTTTCTAATATGATTTTTTGATAGCATAATATAGTTAAAAAATCTCTATCATAAAAATTAATACAATCTGACAATCCTCTAAAATATTCTTGCTTGTAAAAAAAATCAGCTGCTAAAATAAATGTCTCAAAAACACTAGTTTTAAAATCTTTATTATTTTTAAAAAAAGGATCATTATCCAGCATCTTCTTTAATACAGGTTGTAAAGGCGTATCTTCTATTTCTTTTATATAATTCGTTTTATAACTTTTCTCATTTAATTTTTTTATTATTCTATTTATTAATGTTGTCTTACCAGTACCATCAATTCCCTCAAATATAATATTCATAATTCACCTCTATTATCTTCGTTGTATATTTAATTTAAGACAATATTTTTTCTAACTTATATAAAAGTATATAAAATTTAGCTTTAAATGATGTATATTCGACTTTTCTCTTAACATACTCTACTGCCACTAATACATTTCCCATAAATTAATACATTCTTTGCTTATACATTTATATTTATCTTCAATTTTATCATCTAAACATGCAGGGCACTTATATACTTTTCCTTCACAATTTATGAAATAGAAATCATCTCCGGCTTTACATACTTTAACTAATTCATCTATTTGGTTATTTAAAAAAAGTTTTAAATTATAAACATAATTGCTATTGAAATAATTTTCAAATTTTTCAATGATATCAAATAATTTGACTAACTTTTCTTTGTTTTTTACTTCAAAACTTTTTTTAGAACTACTTATATTATGAACTAAATTAATAGATAATCTCTCAATTCCAATTTTAATTAATTTCTTTACTGTATCTTCAAAAAAATCTATATTATAATTATTTACAGCTATCTTTACTTCCAGCACATCTTTTTTATAATTTATAACTCTCTTTATTCCTGCTAATACATCAACAACATTTGCACCTCTTAGCTTATATTTATTACGGAAATCATCAAGTGTAATAATTAAGTTATTTGTATTATCAATTATATATTTAAATTCCTTTTCAGCGTATTTAAATAGTATAGCCCCATTAGAAAATATTGAAACTCTCTTATTCTCATCTCTGATAAACTTTATTATTTCAACTACATTAGAAGCCAAAAAAGGTTCTCCTCCAGTTAAATAAACATCTGTTGTTTCTGGTAGAATTAATTTTTTAAGAATTTCTATTGTAATATAATCAGATTTTCTACCATAATCGTTATAAAAACAATACTCACATTTTAAGTTACATAATTGAGTTAATTCAATAAGAGCTATATGCTTCATGTTAAATTCTTTCTGTAATTTATAGTCTTTAATTTATCTGTTGCAGATGTAATTCCTATATTGAAAAATCCATTTTGTTCATAAAATTTTTGGCTTCGCAGGTTTTTTTCTGGAGTTTCTAAAATCCACACCTTTGCTATATCTTTATACTTACTTTCAATTTCTCTTATAACATAAGTGCCAATGCCACTAGATTGACAAGATGGTTTTATAAATATTCTACTAATTTTCCATACCTCTTTTTGATTATACTCTCTTACAAATACTCCTCCAACTATAACTTTATTATATATTACTGTATATGCTTCATAAGATTTTATCCATTCTTCAAATTCTTTATATGTTTGGTCCCCGGGACTAAAATCTTTATTAATTTTAGAATCTTCTTCAAATGCTTTTATCTGTATTTCCCACAATTTAAATAATTCTTCTTCAATAGCTTTCCTAACTTCAATCATATTCTCTACCCCTTATACTTTTTTTGCAATTACAAGCTTTTCATCAGCAACTCCATATAATTTATTCTCTTTTTATTTCGCCTAAGCACTCAATACCTTCATCGTTGATAGGAAACTCAAAGTAGTACCAAAATTCCCATCTAAATCTTTCTCATACTGATCACTGCCTTCTAATCCTTCAAGTCACTGTTCTTTAGCAATAGCTACTTCAACTATTTGAAGAAAGATATTAATTTATTTACACAAAACACTTGACTTTACCATTTTATTCCTATTAAATTAAGTTATTAACAAAATTTTTCTTATTATACTATATTTCAATAAAAATTAAATTTATCCTTTATTTTAAATATAATTACAATATGATTTATTAAGTTAATTTTTAAATTTAAAAACTTTTTTTAATATATTTAGTAAAATACAACAACAAAAGAGATTTTCTTATTTCAATTTCAAAATTTATTATTCTCAATTTTTTATTAATTATTTTAAAACTAATTAATCGACCTTAGTCGCCGAGTAACCGCCAAAATATAAATAACAGCCGAATATTGATCAACACAAAATAAAAAACGGACTGCACAATTTCTCATACAGCCCATCAGCAATCAACATATTTTACTATTGAGAAATATGATTCAAAAAACAACTCCAATGAATCCCACCTTCGGCACCATTTTAATTTAATAAGATAATTTACCCCCAAGTTTCGCCTGGTAATTCAGATTTCTTGGGGGTTTTTTAATATCAATATATTTTAAAGTTTTTCCGGAGCCTCATATTCTACACCAAAAGTTTCTACCTCGACAGATTCCATAACCTGGTCTTCTTTCGGCATATCTCTAGCTCCTGTTTCTACCTCAGCTATCTGATCAACAGTTTCCATTCCTTCAATAACCTCACCAAAAGCTGCATATTGGCCATCTAAATGAGGAGAATCTTTGTGCATGATAAAGAACTGTGAACCGGCAGAATTAGGACTCTGGCTGCGGGCCATTGAAATTACTCCACGGCTGTGCTTTAGATCATTATCATAACCATTTGCAGAAAATTCGCCTTTGATTGAATAACCGGGGTTACCCATTCCTGTGCCATCAGGACAGCCACCCTGAATCATAAAACCTTTTATCACCCGGTGAAAGATAAGGCCATCATAATACCCATCTTCAGCCAGCTGAATGAAGTTTTTAACTGTATTTTCAGCTTTTTCTGGGTAGAGTTCTAATTTGATTTGATTTCCACTTTCCATTGTTATTGTTATTTCTGGATTTTTTGACATTTATAACACCTCAATTTAATTTTTAATCTTTCTTTCACTATTATATATAATTTAAACTGATAATTAAAGCTGATATTCTAAAATTTTATTAATCAATACTGCTTTTTTTAGTATCTGCTTCTCAAAATCTAAAAAAGTTAAAAATTGACAAGCTGAAGATATTAATTATATAATTGATTTAAATAATTAAATTTTTCAAAAAGAAGGGAGTAGAAAAAAGTATGAAAAATATTTTAAAGAAAAGCTATTTATTAGTTTTAGTTGTTTTATTAGTATCATTCTTTTCAATGAATTTAGCAGCACAGGAATATGAGATAGGAATTTCACAGTTTGTTGAGCATCCATCTTTAGATTTGGCCAGAGAGGGTTTTATTGATCAACTGGCAGAAGAAGGCTTTGTTGATGGTGAAAACATTAAAATAGATTTACAAAATGCTCAGGCTGATTTTGCGACTGCTCAGACAATTGCTCAAAGGTTTAATCAAAATAAAGTTGATTTGGTCTTAGCAATTGCAACACCGTCTGCTCAAACTGCTGCAAATGTTTTAAAAAATACTCCGGTATTAATTACAGCTGTTACTGATCCAGTAGAAGCTGGTGTAGTAGAAAGTATGGAGAAGCCAGGTGCTAATATTACTGGAACAACAGATATGAATCCGGTGGCAAAACAGTTAGAATTAATAAGAGACTTTTTACCTGAGGTAAAAGATATAGGTATTTTATATAATCCAGGTGAGGTAAATTCAACTGTTCAGGTTGAATTAGCTAAAGAAAAAGCCGAGGAAAGGGGAGTTAATCTACAAGAAGCAACAGTCAGCAACAGCAGTGAAGTTAGTCTGGCAGTTTCCTCATTAGTAGATAGTGTAGACGCAATTTATGTACCAACTGATAATATTATCGTTTCTGCAATGCCAACTGTACTTCAGACAGCACATAATAGAAAGGTTCCTGTATTCGCTTCTGAAAATAACTCAGTTGAGCAGGGTGCAGTTGCAACTCTAGGAATTGATTACTATCAATTAGGCAGACAGACAGGATCTATGGCAGCTAGAATTCTCAATGGTAGTAAACCTGCGGAAATGCCTGTTGAATCTTCACAAGAATTAAAGCTTTATATTAATCAAAAATCTGCTGAAGAAATTGGTTTAGAAATTCCAACAGAACTATTAGAATCTGCAGATACTATTTTTAAGTAAAGCGAAATTAAAAATGAGTTCACTGTTTAATGAATTCACTGCTTAATTAAAAAGTATATATGAAAAAAAAGAAGCCAGGCATAATGCCTGGCTTTAATATTCTAAAAAAATGGTGGTGGAAGACAGAATCGAACTGTCGACACGTGGATTTTCAATCCACTGCTCTACCGACTGAGCTATTCCACCTAATATGTAATTAAATAAAAATGGTTGCGGGGACCGGATTCGAACCGATGACCTCCAGGTTATGAGCCTGACGAGCTACCAGACTGCTCTACCCCGCGCTATAAATGGTGAGCCATGGAGGATTCGAACCTCCGACAACCTGATTAAAAGTCAGGTGCTCTGCCAACTGAGCTAATGGCCCATTTCTCTTGCGACGCTTTTTATAATATCAACAAACCATCTAGTTGTCAAGAAAAAAGTGCAAAAAAGTTTAAAAATCTTAATGAAAAGTAAAATTTAGAGAAAATAAAAGGCAGACAACAAATAGCTGCCCACCTTAAAATTTAAATTGTCTCAAACTGCAGTGTTAAATTATTATACTAAGGTAAATAATTTTTAGGATTCAGCGGCTTTTCATTTTGTAAAACTCCAAAATGAAGATGAGGGCCTGTGCTTAAACCGGTGTTTCCGGATAAAGCTACCTGCTGTCCCTTATTAACCATTGAACCTTTTGCAACACTTACCTTTGAGTTATGTGCATAAAGAGTTTCTACACCTCGACCATGATCAACTATAACCGTATATCCAAATCCATTCATCCAGCCGCTATGTACTACTTCTCCTGCTGCTGCTGCTTTTACAGGAGTACCTGATGGTACAGCAATATCTAAACCATTATGAAATAATCTTGTCTTTTTAATTGGGTGATTTCTCCAGCCAAAGTTTGAAGTGATCCGTCCATTAACAGGCCAAATTAAAGAGCCTCGTCCCAAAGAAAATGGTCCTCTCTGATAATCAGTAATAATTAACTTATCACCGGCAAAAATCCGATCTCCATTTAAATTATTTGCCTGTCTAATTGAATCTACATTAGTTCCATACATCCGAGCAATGCTGCTTAAAGCATCTCCCCGCTGGACCTGATGTACAATCTGTTTTGAAGATGAATTAGCTTCTTTGCTTTTAGCTGAACTATTATTCTTTTTAACAGCCTTGGAGTCAATTATCGGAAGCACCAGTTCCTGTCCTGCCTTAATAAAATCTGAATTCAGATTATTAGCATTCATTATTTCTTCAACAGGTAAATTTCTGCTGGCTGCTATTGAAGATAAGGTGTCTCCGCGACGAACTGTATAATATACTTGAGCCTTTTCTGCTTTTGAAGCTGCAGAGTTAGCTGAGCTGTTATTTGAATCAGATTTTATTATTTTATCTCTTGGTATTTTCAAATCCTGTCCTGGTTTAATCCTAACAGAACTAAGATTATTAAATTCCATAATCTCTTCTACACTGGAATTCTTTGACCTAGCAATTCCTGACAGAGTATCTCCATTATCTACTACGTATAGTTCATAAGATACTTTCTCAGAAATCATTTTTTCTAATAACTGGCGTGTATTATCTCCAGCTATTCCATCAACCGATAAATTCTGGCTTCTTTGAAAATCCTTAACTGCATTTTCAGTACTTCGGCCAAAAATCCCATCAGGTGCTACATTATATCCAAGAGTTTTTAAATATTTTTGAATTTCCATTACATCTCTTCCGCGATCATTCAGTTTTACCTGGAAAGCAGAAACTGTAATAGTTATTGACAAAAGAAAAACTAATAAAATTATTAGCGTAGTTGAAAAGTTATTTTTTTCCATATCTCCCCTCCTTTCTCCAATTTCTTCTACTATATATATTTCTAGATAAAAGTTAAATCTCCTCTTTATATTTTCCTTTTTTGTTTAAATTTATAAAATTATTCTGCCTCAAGGCTTCATAAATTATAATGGAAACTGAATTAGAGAGATTGAGGGACCTCAATTTGTCCAGCATCGGAATCCTAATACAGTGTTCTAAATTTGCTTCTAATAAATCTTCCGGCAAACCTGCAGTTTCTTTTCCAAACAGAAAATAATCATTTTCTTGATACTCAAAATCTGAATAAACTGCTGGGGCTTTTGTGGTTGCATAAAAAAAGCGCCCATCCTTATTCTCTTCAAAAAAATGATCTAAATTATCATAATAACTTATATCTAATTTGTCCCAGTAATCAAGACCTGCTCTTTTTAAATATTTGTCTGAAGTCGAAAAACCTAAGGGTCTGACTAAGTGCAGTTTAGAATTAGTAACAGCACAGGTTCTAGCGATATTACCGGTGTTTTGTGGTATTTCTGGTTCAACAAGTACAATATTCAATTCAATCACCTTATTATAATTAATTTATGTTAGTTAATTTATATTACGTTATTTTAAATTTTTTGATCAGACATTTATAACCAAACCATCATAAGCAGGACTTACATGGTCCGGCAAATAATCATCTAATTGCTCGTGGTCTA
>Ga0182234_10237_pt1 | contig 17938 bp, 15 predicted proteins | sample hydfratesGB_TM_A_FD_145595 | JGI IMG/M metagenome (GOLD analysis project Ga0182234, IMG submission 145595) | Subsurface microbial communities from deep shales in Ohio, USA - hydraulic fracturing test GB_TM_A | ecosystem: Environmental > Aquatic > Deep subsurface > Shale gas/oil reservoir >...
ATTTTATTTTCTAAAAAAATGGGCTTACACTAATCGTGTAAGCCCATCATTTATTTATAATTTATTTAGCTAATTCGTTGTTTTCTTCTAATAATGTTTCACAAGATTTTACCGCCCTGTCATAGAATTGATCAGCCGTAATTTGTTCACTTATAAAGTTAGCAAAAATTGTAGAAATTTCGTTTCTAATATCGTTCCAAGCCGCTGGTTTTGGATCAGCAATAGCTGTTTCCAATGTTTCTTGTGCGATAACTGCTTTTTCGTCTGAAGCTATATATTCTTGCCATTGTTTTGTTTCGCTAACATCTCTTCTTACAGGTAAATATCCTGTGTTAATTCCCCAGAAAGCCATGTTAACTGGATCTAATAAGTATTTAATGAATCTGTATGCAGCGTCTTTTTGTGCATCTGTTATCCAATTAAACATTGCTATATCTGTTCCAGCAATTGGCGAATGAGGAACTCCGTCTACAGATGGAAGAGCTGCCCATGACCAACCGTGTTTACCTTGTGATGATCTTTCAACATATGATTTTCCAGCGATTGTTCCCATGTATGCTGCTATTTCTCCTGAACCAAATATTCCATCCAAATAACCCGTTCCGAATGAACCGTAACCGCCTTTTTTAAGTTCCATTATATCGGATAAAGCTTTTTTAGTAGTTTCTCTATCTAAAGAAACTCTGTATTTTCCGTCTGCAACGTATTCTAAGATTTCACCATTGTATGCGAATAAGAAAATTTGGAAATCATCAATAAAAGTTCTCGCACCAATACCGTATTGATCAGTTCTTCCATCTCCGTCTAAATCTTCAGTTAAGTATTTCGTTATTTCCATAAATTCGCCCATTGTTTCTGGCGGTGTAACTCCATATAAGTCAAATAAGTCTGTATTGTAGTAGTAAACATAAACTGATTTGTTAAATGGAATTGAGTAAATTGTATCTCCCCATGTTGAGCCTTCTTTAAAAACTTCGTATATTTCTTCGTCCCAAACTCTTTTCATTTGTGGGTCGTTTTCTATGTATGGATTCAATGGTTCTATAACGTCAGAATATAAGTATTTTGCAATCCAGTTACCGTATGCTTGTGTAACTGCTGGAAGGTCGCTTGCCGATCCTTCTTTTGCTGCTGTGATAGTAGATAATAATTTTCTATTTAAATCTGAGTACCCACCAACGTAAATTGGTTCTACTTGAATGTCAGGATTAGTTTTGTTGAAATTTTCAACTAAAGCCGCAAGAGTTTCACCTTGTCCTCCACCCATTGAATGCCAAAATTCAATGGTAATTGCTTCTGAAAAAGCCAATCCAATAACTAATACAGCAAGAAAAACTGTTAAAAGTTTTTTCACTTTAGTACACCTCCTGAGAATTTTTAAGGTAAAAAAATGGACACTTAAGTGTCCTAATAATTTATTAAATTTTCAAGCGCTTCTATAATTTCTTCAGGGTTATCATTTGCTGTTATTTTTTTATCATAGTAATCAAATTTTAAATTTTTTTGTGATTGTATCATATTTTTAGCTTTTTCTTTGGTTATGTTTCTTTTTTTAACTAATCTTTTATACCTTAAATCTTCAGAAGCATCTACTAATATTATTTTATGACACATTTTGTCCAATCCAATTTTAAAGAGCATTGCTGCATCCAAAACAATTATATCATATTTTTTTAAGTAAATTTTAACTTTTTTTTCTATTTCTTTATAAATTTCAGAATGAACAATTTCATTAAGTTTTTCAAGTTTAGATTCATCACTAAATACTATTTCACCTAACTTTTTTCTATCTATTTCGTTATTTTTATCAAAAATTTCTTGGCCAAATATGTCTTTTAATTTTTCTTTAACATGAAATAGGGTAAGAACATAATGTCCTACCCTATCTACGTCTATTACAATTGAATTTTTAAAATTTTCTTTTAATAGTTTTGAAACATATGATTTTCCAGAACCTGCTTTACCAACTATTCCTAAAATCATAATTTAATTTCTTTTTTCCCTTTTAATTTATCTTTTACTTCTTTTGCAATTTCTTCGTGTCCTTCCCTGCCCATTAGAGCATATGTAACGTTTTTACCAAGTTCAACACCTGGTTGATTATATGCGTTTATATCAAGGAGTTTTCCCATTACTGCTGTTTGAAATTCGTATGCAAAAAAGAATTGCCCAATGTTGTATGGATTTATTTCCGGGAAAATGACTTTCATATTTGGCCTATTGTGTTCAACTAAAGCATATTCTGTACCTGCCAATTCTGTGTTCAAGAGATCGGAAACCTTTTTTCCACCAAGATATTTCAACGCTGGTATGTCGTCGTGAATATGTGGGATGGTTATTTCTCTATCAAAATTTTCCAATTTTAAGAAAGTCACGACTTTATCAAAAGGCCCTTCGTTGTAAAGTTGAAATTGTGAGTGTTGGTCTGTAGCTCCAAGTGCTTTTACAGGAGTTTGCCCAACGAAAACTTCTTTTCCGTCTATATCAGTTCTTTTTCCCAAACTCTCTGCCCAAAGCTGTCTGTACCAATCAGCTAATAGGAAAAGTCTGTTTGAATATGGCACCATAACAGAAATGTTGTATCCTTTGTTGTAATATATGTAATGAATTAAAGCATTTAATGCTGCAGGATTTTCCCAAACATCATCATTTTTAACTTTTTCACACATATCTTTTGCACCATTAACAAGATCTATTATATCTATTCCTCCAGCAACAGCGGATAAAAGTCCGACTGGTGTTAATACAGTAAACCTTCCTCCAACCGTTGGAGGAATTTCAAGAGTTTTTATTCCTTCTTCATTGGCTATTTCTCTCAAAACACCTTTTTCTGGGTCCGTTGTAAAAAGAAGATGCTCTTTTCCTTTTAACCCGTATGATTCAATAATACCCCTTACTATCATATAATTTGTCATTGCTTCTGCTGTTGTTCCAGATTTGGATATAACGTTGAACAAAGTTTTGCTGACATCTATACTATCCAAAATTGAAGCAATGTAATCCGGGTCTACGTTGTCTATTACATAAATTTTTGGAGTTTTTCTCTTGTCTTCCCCCAATGTATTGTAATTCAAAGGATTTAAAGAAGATTGAAGAGCTAAATTCCCCAGTGCTGAACCACCAATGCCAAGAATTACTACTGCATCAAAAGATTGTACCCAACTTTTGAGGTCTAACACCCTGTCTACCCATTTTCTCGTGTATGGAACTTCTAAAAATCCCGGTTTTTCTTCTAAAACTTCATTTATTATTTGTTTTACTTGATCTTTTTTTTCGTTTATTTCTTCTTCTTTAATTCCGTTTTTCACATTTGGTTCAAATAAATTTGAAAAATCAAATTCAATACCTTTCAAAATAATTCCTCCTCAAGAACTATATTTCTAAAAAATTATTTTAGTATTTTATCAAACTTTCGACTTTAATTTCTGTTAATTTTTCTCTTGGATTTAAAGAAGTCAACTCAGCTAAAAATAATGCACCAACTACTTTTCCACCTGCTTTTTCAACTAATTTAATAATAGCTTCTGTTGTTCCACCTGTTGCGAGAATATCGTCAACTATTATGACTTTATCTCCTTTAGATATTGCGTCTTTATGCATTTCTAAAATACCGCTACCATATTCGAGGTCATAAGAAAAACTTATCGTTTCGGCTGGTAGTTTTCCTGGTTTTCTAACAGGTATGAAAGGTTTATTTAAATTGTATGCCATTGGTGTTGAATATATAAACCCTCTTGATTCAGGTCCAATAATTGCGTCAAAATCCCAGTCTTTTACAAGCTCTTGGAAGCTATCTATAGTATATTTAAAAGCTTCAGGACTTTTTAGAGCCGGTGTGATATCTTTGAATACTATACCTTCTTTTGGAAAATCTGGAATATCTCTTACGTAATTTTTTAGATTCAATTTGATTCCTCCTCAAGCCATTTTTATCTAATTATAGGCCAAATTCACAAAATTTATTCTATCACATAATTGTTAATAAATGGTTATAATTATTTAGTAAATGAAATAACTTGACTGTTTAATTTTTTATTTAATTTTTGAATATTTTTATTACAATGAAAATAGCCATTTATGATATAATATAATGAATAATTATACATACGGAGGTGGATTTATAATGGCAAGAAAAAGCTCTTATGTTACAGAAGCGGACAATAAAATGGATAAAACAGTACAACATTACAAAGAAGAATTGAGAAAATTAAGAACGGGAAGACCTTCAGCATCATTATTTGAAGAATTAGTCGTTGACTATTACGGAGCACCAACTCCAATTAATCAAACAGCCACGGTAAACGTTGGAGAAGACAGAAGCGTTTCAATCCAACCATGGGACAAAAGTTTGTTAGAAAAAATAGAAAAAACTATAAATTCATCTGATTTGGGACTTCACGCAATCAATGACGGAACCGTCGTAAGAGTAAATTTTCCATCGCCAACAGTTGAAGATAGAAGAAAATGGGTTAAACATGCTAAAGATATGATGGAAGATACAAAAATTGCTTTAAGAAATATCAGGAGAGATGATATTAAAAAAGTAAAAGAACTCAAAGAAAATGGGGATATTCCTGAAGATGAAGCTAAAAAAATCGAAGAAGAAATTCAAGAAGTGTTGAAAAATCATGAAGCAAAATCAGAGGAAATATTCCATCAAAAAGAAAAGGAGATCATGGAATCTTAATGAAGGATCTTGCAAAAGAAAAGCAGCCCAAACATGTAGCAATAATTATGGATGGAAATGGAAGATGGGCTAAAAAACTGGGGAAAAAAAGAATATTTGGCCACGAAAAAGGGGCTGAAGTAGCCGAAAAAATAATTGAATATGCGTCAGATTCAGGGGTGAGATATCTCACCCTTTATACATTTTCTACAGAAAACTGGAAAAGGCCTGAAGAAGAAGTCAACTTTTTGTTCAATCTTTTCATAAAATATTTGGAAAGTAGAATGGAAAAAATAATTTCCAAGGGTGTTAGAATGAGATTTTCTGGTAGAATAGATAAAATGCCTGAAGATATTCAAAAAGCTTGTAAAAGAATAGAAGAAAAAAGTAAAAACAACAGCAAATTAGACTTAATAATGGCTTTGAATTACGGATCCAGACAGGAAATTTTAGACGCGGTAAATAAACTCATTTCTTCAGGAAAAAAAGAAATAACAAAAAAAGACATACAAAACAACCTTTATTTACCAGATGTTCCAGACGTTGATCTTTTGATCAGAACTTCCGGAGAAAAGAGAATTAGCAATTTTTTGCTTTGGCAAATAGCTTATGCAGAATTGTATTTTACAGAAGTTTTGTGGCCAGATTTTGACGAAAAAGAATTCGATAAAGCCCTTTTAGATTATGCTAAAAGAGAAAGAAGGTTTGGCGGGCTAACCGGGAGTGATGAATTTGGGAATAAATAATAAAAATCTCTTTTTTAGAGTGTTAAGTGGTGTAGTTTTAGTTCCTGTAGTCGTGTTTTCTTTTATATTGTATCCCACTCTTATAGGTTTGGTAACAACTATAGTTATGCTTGCTTCTTGGGAATTCATAGAAATATCTTCTTTAGAGCTAAAAAACAAGAAAATATTCAAAATGATGCTCACTGTTGTTGTGGGTGCTTCTGCATTGTTATATGGTTTTGCCATAGAAGCAGAGTATCAGGGGATATTGCCTTTTGAGGCAGAAATAGTCTTTTACCTTGCTTTCTTCTTTTATTCGTGGCTTGTAATCCTAAAGATAAAAGACGTTCGAATGGCGAAAAAGCTAATAAGCGCTGGAGCTATAAGTATACTTTATATTTCTTTTTTCTTATCAAATTTCTATTTGATAAACATAAATTATGGATATACCATGGGTATTTTAGCTCTTGTTTCGGTATTCATGTACGATTCATTTGCCTATTTTGCGGGTCTTAGCTTTGGAAAGCACAAGATTTCTCCAAACTTCTCACCAAAAAAGAGCTGGGAAGGGTTGATAGGAGGAGCATTAGGAACTTATTTATTCATTATAGTATACGAGTTTATTAGAGGTTTGCTGGGTTATGAAAATATTATAGGACCAAAAAAAGCGATACTCTTTGCTTTAATGGTTGCGTCTTTTGACACTGTGGGGGATTTAACTGAATCTATCTTCAAGCGTCATTATCATGTGAAAGATTCTGGCTCTATTCTTCCCGGGCACGGAGGAATTTTGGACAGAATAGACGGGATTTTAATAGTTACCCCGGCATGGTATTTTCTGCTTAGAATTTTCTGGATTTAGAAAAATTAAGGGGGAAAAAATGAACAAAAAATGGAAAGAAGGTTTTTCACTAATAGAAGTGATAATCGTTCTTGGAGTTATTGCAGTGATTGCATCAATAGCAATTCCATCTGTTTCTGGTTTAATCGATCAGGCAAAAGCAACAAAAGTAGTGACAAATATGAGGACTTTACAGACGAGTATTGTACAATATTCTATTTATAACGACGACTTAACCGACTTAAGCTTTCAAAAATTAATAGACGCAGGGTTGCTGACAGCTGAAATTCCAGATTTAGATATAGCTGTAAGTTTTAATAGAATAACTATTTCTTACACACAAGATTCACCAGATATATCTAAATTAAAAGAAATAGATACACAAATATTGGGTGATGAAACAACTAATCCTTATATAGAGTTTAAAGTTAGATAATTAGGAGGTTTTTTAATGGAATGGATGTCCTCAAAAGATATTAGAGAAAAATTTCTCAGTTTTTTTGAAAAAAAAGATCACAAAAGAATAAAAAGCTCTCCATTAATTCCAAATGACCCACAACTGATGTTCACCGTTGCTGGGATGGTTCCTTTTAAACCAATTTTCTGGGGTAAGATGGAACCCACTCATACAAGAATAACAACTTGTCAAAAATGTTTGAGAACTAATGATATAGAAAATGTCGGTAGAACTGCGAGACACCAGACGTTTTTTGAAATGCTTGGCAATTTCTCTTTTGGAGATTATTTCAAAGAAGAAGCCATTGAATTGGCTTGGGAATTTTTGACAAAAGAGCTAAAAATTCCAGAAGAAAAGCTATGGGTTTCTGTTTATAACGAAGATCCAGAAGCTTATGACATATGGAAAGATAAGATAAAAATTCCAGAAAATAAGTTAATTAAAATGGGAAAAGACGACAACTGGTGGGGACCCCCTGGCCCTTCTGGTCCTTGTGGCCCAGACACAGAAATATTTTATGATACTGGTGTAACAAAAAATTGTCCAGATGTTGAAAACTGCACTCCAGAATGTGATTGTGGGAGATTCGTTGAAATTTGGAATGTTGTTTTTACAGAATTTTATTCTGACGAAGAAGGAAATTTAGAGCCTCTTTCAAGAAAAAATATTGATACTGGTGCAGGTTTAGAAAGATTAACAGCTGCCATTCAAGGTGTATACAGTAATTTTGATACTGATCTTTTCCAAAAAATAATAAAAGAAATTGAAAAATCACTAAACGTCAAATATGGAGAAAACGAAAAGAATGATATATCAATAAGAATAATAGCAGACCATTCGAGAGCAATTTCTTTTATCCTTGTTGAAGGAGTACTTCCTTCTAACGAAGGAAGAGGATACGTTTTAAGACGTATCATAAGAAGAGCTGTTAGACATGGAAACTTGTTGGGAACTAACAATAAATTTATGAGCAACATTATTAAAAGAGTTATCGCTGAAATGTCGGGATTTTACCCAGAATTGAAAGAAAAAGAGGATTTTATTCTAAAGATAGTCGACTCTGAAGAAGAAAGATTTTTTGAAACCCTTGAAAGAGGACTTCAAAAGCTCGAAGAAATAATGAAAAAATCTGTAGATAAAAAAATTTCTGGTGAAGTAGCTTTTGAATTGTACGACACATACGGATTTCCTTTTGATATAACAAAAGAAATAGCAGAAGAGCAAGGCTTTTCTGTAGATCGGGCTTTGTTTGACGACCTTATGGAACAACAAAAAAACAGGGCGAGAAAAGCCACCGGTTCAAAAGAATACGGAGCGCAAAATCAAGCATATGAAAAAATAGCTTCACAAATAAAATCAACCATATTTACAGGATACATTAACAATATAGAAAGAGAAAAACTTATGTATATTGTAAAAGGAAATGAAGTCGTTGAAACTGCCTTTGAAGGGGAAGAAGTCGAACTCTTCTTTTCTAAAACTCCTTTCTACGCTGAAAAAGGTGGGCAAGTAGCTGATACAGGAATCATAAAAAATGATGATTTCAAGGCTGAAGTTTACGATGTACGGGTAATTAAAAATGATATTATTTCACACAAAGTAAAAGTTTTACAAGGTGATGTAAAAGTAGGGGAAAAATTAAATCTTCAAATAGATGTTGACAGAAGAAACGCTATAAAGAGAAATCACACTGCCACACATTTATTGCACGCAGCTTTACAAAAGTTTGTTGGAAATCACATTAGACAAGCTGGTTCTTATGTTGAACCTACAAGGCTAAGATTTGACTTTACGCATTACGAAGCTTTATCTGATGACGATATCACAAAAATAGAAAAATCAGTAAACGAACAAATAATGAAAGCAATACCAGTTATTACAGAAGTAAAATCACTTGAAGAGGCTAAAAACATGAACGTTATGGCTCTTTTTGAAGAAAAATATGGAGACGAGGTAAGAATTGTTAGCGTTGATGACTATTCAAGTGAGCTTTGTGGGGGAACACATGCTTCTAATACTGGTGAAATTGGGCTTTTCAAAATCACAACTGAAACTTCTGTATCTGCTGGTGTAAGAAGAATTGAAGCCGTAACAGGTTTTTCAGCTTTTGAATACGTTAAAAAATTAGAAGAAACAAATAACAAAATAAAAGAGTTTTTAGAAGCTTCAGATAAAAATTTATTTGAGAAACTCACAAATTTAGCCGAAAAAAATAAACAACTCGAAAAAAATCTCAGGGAAATGGAACAAAAAATGGCTTCTTCAGATTTAAATAATTTTCTCAATAAAGCCATTGAAGTAGATGGAGTTAAAATAGTTACTGGTTCATTTGATGGAGTTGAAAACGAAGTTTTGAGAAATGCTTCTGATAACTTACTTCAAAAGGCTGGAAAAAGCGTCGTTATCCTTTTTAACAAACACGATAAAGTAAATTTTGTAGTGAAAGTTTCAAAAGATGCAACAGACAAATTCCACGCTGGAAATATCGCAAAATCTATTGCAAAATACCTCGGTGGCGGTGGCGGTGGAAGGCCGGATTTCGCCCAAGCTGGGGGAAAAGATCCTTCAAAAGTAAATGAAGTTATTCAAAAAATAAAAGAATTCATATAAAAATAAGGTTGCTATGCAACCTTATTTTTATTCTGGTTTATTATTTAAATTTTATTCTGGTTTATTATCTAAAATAGATTCAATTTTATCCATAACGTCATCGGTTAATTTATCTTTTATCTCTGCTGCTTTCATGTTTTCTTTTACTTGTTCGACACTGCTTGCGCCCGTAATAATGTACTGACATTTGGATTTTTGATTATCCAGGCTAAGGCTAATTGTGCCATTGTTGCATCAAGGTCTTTTGCTATTTTTGTCAACTTTCTAACTTTTTCGATATTTTCTTCTGAAAAAACTCCTGTTTCTTCCATCATTTTTTTAATTCTTGAGAATCTTGATAACCTTGAATTTTCTGGTATTCCATCATTATATTTTCCAGTTAATAAACCACTTGCAAGCGGAGACCATGTTGTCGTTCCCAATCCATATTTTTCAAAAAGAGGAACAAATTTTTTATCTACTTTTTCTCTAACAAACATGTTGTATTGAGGCTGTTCCATTGTTGGGGCTATTAAATTTCTTTTATCTGCTATTTTATAAGCTTCTTCAATTTGTTCTGGTTCCCATTCAGAAGTTCCCCAGTACATTGCAAGGCCATTTCTAATCAAATAATCCATACCATATACGGTTTCTTCTATAGGAGTGTCTGGGTCAGGTCTATGGCAATAAACTAAATCTACGTAATCAAGTTGTAATCTTTTTAAAGAGTTCCATGTTCCTTCTAATAGATGTTTTCTTGAGACTCCTGTATCATTTGGGCCGTTTCCACCCCAGAAAATTTTGGTAGAAACTATTAAATCAGTTCTTCTGTATTCTTTTAAAACCATTCCCATTAAGGATTCTGATAAACCGTTTGCATAGCCTTCTGCATTGTCGAAAAAGTTGACTCCATGATTAAAAGCTTCTCTCATAGTGTCTTTTACTTTTTGTACGTCAAGCTGGTTTCCAAAGGTCAACCAAGATCCAAAAGACATCTCACTTATCTTCAATCCAGATTTACCCAATTTGTTATATTGCATTTTTAACCCTCCTTTATTGTTTGTCATGCTAATCATTTTATATTATACCATATTTGTCGGATTTAAAAAAATGATATAATAATAAAGCGGTTACCTTAAAGGCAACCGCTTTTAAAAGACTATTTCTTTTCTTGTTTTTTTGGAGTTTTTTTATTTTTCTTTTCTTGCTTTTTATCTTTCATTTCCCCACCTCCGATTTTATAGGGATAAAATCAAAAAACAAATAATCAAATCAATTAAATTTTATTCTTTTTGTATGAGAAAATCAAATTTAAAAATGTTTAAAAACACTATAAAAATACTGTTTTTAAAAGATATTACATTATATTTACCTTAAATCATCTTATAATTTCTTTATTGAGCATTTATTAGATTTATTGTATAATAGAGGTTTATTTATTTCTAAATCTGTATATCCATTTAATATATCGTTTGCTTATAAAATCAAAAGGATGTAGAATATTATGATGAGAACTGATTCACTTGTTTATGCGGGGGGGCTTAAAATGAAGATAGGAAACAAAATCTCTTTAACTTATATAATATTATTTTTACTTGCTTTTACGGTGTTTTTTACCATAATAAACAACGTAGTTTCAGACAAAATTGTTAATGATTCAGAAGAAAAATTGCAAATAGCAACACAGTTAAAAAAGAATTATTTCAAATCTTTTTTTGATAATCTCAATTCAGATATGATTTTAATTTCTGAAAGAAAAGGGCTGATAGACAATTTAAACCAAATGCAATATGAATTTTCAAATCAGATGATCAGAGATGATGAAGTGTATTTGAATTATTTGAGGCAGATTTTTATAGAAGAAAATCCTTATGAAAACAGATCCAAAATGGTCAGTACATTCGATGTTGAAGAAATTTCAGATATAAATATTTTTACAACTTTAGCTGGATACAACAAGTATCACGAATCATTACACCCAGAATTTCAAAGAATAATTGAAGAAAGAAACTATGAAGACATAAAATACATTTCAAACAAATACGATGTGGTTTATTCTACGATGAAAAAAGGTGATCTTGGTTCTAATATAAAGGAAGAAAATACAAATTTATATAATTTTATTACCGAATTGGGAACTAAACCTGCGACTGTTGTTCATTATAGCGATTTTGTCAACTACAAATATTCAGAAGAACCTGTTCTTTTTTCTGGAATAAAGTTAACCGATCAATATTCAAACTCTGTGGGATATTTGGTTTACTCAGTTTCTTCTGAAAGTATAAACTCCATCATGCTGGATACTACAGGAATGAATGAATATTCAAAAACATACATAGTTGGAAGCGACAATAAACTTAGAAGCTCTTTTGATGATTACAATATTTTAGAATTATCCATAAATACAGAACCTGTTCAAAATGCTCTTAATAACGAATCTGGAAAAATCGTAACTCAAAACCATAACCAAGAGAAGGTTATATCTGTTTACTCTCCTTTTGATTTTTCTGAGAATATTCATTGGGCATTTATCGCAGAAACAAATTATGAATATGTTGAAAATCAAATTGGGGATATTTTCAAAATAATCATAATAACTCTTATTTCTATTATGGTGGTAGTAATCATTGTTAGTTTGATTTTTTCTTCAAGTTTAACTAAACCTTTGAAATTAATTACAGAGAAGATAAAAAACTTTTCAGAAGGTGAGCTTAAAACAGATTTTGATATAAAATCAAAAGATGAAATTGGAGAGATATCCGAGGAATTGAACTTGATGAAAGATAAACTAACAACAGTTATCACATCTATTAACAGCTTTTCTAATGATCTTATGAATTATTCATCAAATTTAGAAAATCATAGTGATAATAATCAAAAGAGTATGAACAATCTGAGCAACAATTCAAAAGTAATAACCCAAAAAACAGAGGAAACATCTTCATCTATAGAAGAAACAACAGCATCTCTTAGCACTATAAACGAAAGTATAAGTGAAATATTGGAAGAAATAAAAAGAATAGACGATATGTCATCAACATTAAATTCAGAAGCAACAATTGGAAAAAATAAAATAAAAAATATAACAAAAGTAATAAACGAATCGTTAGAACAAAGTTCTAAAACAAAAGATTATTCAGAAGATTTGAACAAGGACATTTATAAGATTGATGAGATAATAAACAACATAGAAAGTATCACTGACCAAACAAACCTTTTATCACTCAACGCATCTATAGAAGCAGCGAGGGCAGGAGAGGCTGGAAAGGGTTTTGCCGTTGTGGCATCTGAAATAAGAAAATTGGCAGAACAAACTTCCGATTTAACTTCCAACATATCCAACATAACTGGTGGATTAAAGAAATTGGTTAAACAGGTAAACGATGCTGTATTGAAAAATGATGAAAAAATAACCAACACAAAGACAAACTCAAAAGAAATTTCTGAGAATTTTGAAAAAATATCTTCAGATATAGCAGTTTTAAAAGAGAGAACAAAGATTATTAAAGACAAAATAGACGAAGAAAGCCAAATGAACGATACAATGAATCAAGAAATGAACAATTCTTCAAAAGCAATGGACAATATTTACAGAAACATATCAGATATGTACGATGAGATAAATGCACAACTTGAGAAGACTAAAGAAACTTCGACGATTTCTTCTGAATTGAAATCTCTATCAGATTCTTTGAAAGAACAGTTGAATTTTTTCAAATTATAATATTATGATTCTGGACTTTGTTTTTATACACCAGTAAAAATATATGTAATTAAGCCTTAAATGGCAAAAGGCGTTGACTTTTTTCAACGTCTTTTTTTTGTTTTTTCATATAATCATAATAAAAAAATGATAAAATTGTAGTTAAGTGATTTTCTTAATTATTGGAGGATATTATGAAATACTACTATAATGAGTTTGCACAGAACTGGTGGAGCAAAAAATGGCTCGATTCTATAGAAAATATTGAGAAGTTTAAAAATAGATTACCAAGAGGAAGAACTTATGCCAGAAAAGGTAATGTTGTAGATATTTTCCCTAAAAATGGAAAAATATTTTCATACGTACAGGGATCTGTTGATATCCCCTATGAACAAAGAATAAATTTAAAAGAGTTTACCGATAAAGAAAAAAATCAGATAAAAACTATTCTAAAGAGCAGATACGATTTTTTATCCTCTTTAATAGCTGGAGATTTCCCTCAAGAATTTTATGACATGTTGAAATCGCTTAAAATAGATCTTTTTCCAGAGCAATGGGAAGATATAGACGCTACCTGTAGCTGTCCAGATTGGGCTAATCCCTGCAAGCACATAGCCAGTGTTTTCTACATAATTGCAAGAGAATTAGACAAAGATCCATTAATTCTTTTTGAAATGCACGGTATAGACAGAGAAGAAATCATAGAAAGAGAAAAAGAAGACATTTTTTTGGATATTTTCAAAGATTTGTCAACAGAAGATGAAGAACCAGAACTATTAGAATCTCAAAAATCCATGTTGGATTATATAGAATTTTTAAACAACAACTATCAGTTCACAAAAAAAGATATTAAAAAATTTCTTTACAAAATTTATGACAACAACGCCCACAAAATCGAGCAGTTAAACACGGATGAAAATAAAAAAATTAAATTAACAAAAGATATTAAAATAGATTTAGACCTGAAATCGATGAATTTATATTTGATTTTCGATAATGAAAAAAAAATATTTGAAGGTTTTTTGGAAGACGTAATAGATGGAAACCTTACAGAAAATGTAAAAGATTCTAAAATGGGAATTTTTTTGAAAAACATGATATCCTATGCCATGTTTATAATTTATAATTCTTATTACATACCTTATCCAATAAAAATTGACAAAGAGCATTTTTCGATGCTTTTTTTACCTTATTTTGCAAACGACAGTATATCTAAATTTTTTGGATATTTGTTAAATATCTTTCCAGAAGAAATTAATGAAACTTCACTATCTAAAATACTTATAATGATTTCAAAAGTTATAAAATACAATTTAAAAAGCACGGATATAGAAAATGATTTGGACGATAATATTCTAAAATCATTTATAACTGACACTATAATAGATGAGATGAAATTTTACGATAAACATCATTATAAAAACATTAAAAATTATTTTGAGCCAATTCTTTCCTTAAATATTCCCATAAGAATGCTACTATCTATAAAAATAGTCCGAAGAGAAAAATATTCACTGGAAATAGATGTTTTTGATAAAAGAGACCCTTTTTCCATTGAAGAATTGAGACACTATTTGGGAAAAGATTCAAACTACAAAAATATGATACTTAGAAAAGTTTCTTTTATTTCGAAATATGTTCCAATTATAAACGAGTATTTAATGACCAAGAAAAAAAGGTTTGAAATAGATTCTTTTGACCTCGCAAATATACTCATAGATTCAAAAAACATGCTTAAACAACTTGGAGTAGAAATAGATATTCCAAGTGAACTTGATTATATAAAAACACCTGAGCCGTTTATTTTTCTTGATTTAGAAAAAAAATCCTATACTTACTTGGAAGTTAAAGAAAATTTGAAATTTGAAATTCAGATAAAAATAGATGACATAACAATAAGTGTCGATGAATATTTAAACTATTTTTCAGAAAAAAGCAATGGAATATTTGAGTTTGAAGGAAGATTTGTTATTAACGATTTTGAGTTTTTGAATGAAATAAAAAATATAAAAAAACGATTTGAAAAAATAGATAGAGTCAACTTTTTAAAATTCCTTTTTAACTCATATTTTGAAAGAATACAAATTATTCTTTCAGATAAAATGTTGGAATTTAAAAAATATTTTTTGGAAAAATTAGATGTAGCCCTTCCAGAAAAAATAAATGTAAATCTGAGAAAGTATCAAGTAAATGGTTATAAATGGATATACAACAACTTAATAAAGGGGTTCAACATCTGTCTTGCAGACGACATGGGGCTTGGAAAAACAGTACAAATTCTAACAATAATTCAAAAATTCAAAGAAGAAAAAAAATTGAAAAAACCTTCTTTAGTTGTTTGTCCAACTTCGGTAATAGTAAACTGGAAAAGAGAGGCAAACAAATTCACTCCAGATTTGGACGTTGAAATTTACCATGGTTCAAAAAGAGAATTGGAAGAGATCATAGATAAAGACTTAATAATCACGTCTTACGGAATTATTAGGCATGATATTAATCAAATGAAAAACTATTTTTTCGATTTTGTCATTTTGGATGAGGCACAGAATATAAAAAATCCAGAAACTTCTCAAAGTAAATCTGTAAAACAATTAAAAGCGAATTATAAGGCTGCTTTAACTGGTACTCCTATTGAAAACAAAGTTTTAGAATTATGGAGTATATACGATTTTTTAATGCCAGGATATCTTGGTGATAAAAACCTTTTTAAAAAAGATTTTATTGAAAAAATAGAAAAATTTGGAAGTAAATCAAAAATAAAATCTCTCAAAAATATGATCAATCCATTTTTGTTGAGACGTATGAAAAACGATACCAATGTTATCAAAGATCTTCCAGATAAAGTAGTTATAGACGAATACACTTATCTATCAAAAGAGCAGGAAAAACTTTATCAAAAAGAGTTGGACTACTCTTTGAATGGAATTAAAAATAAAAAAGGTGTGAGCAGATCTGGAAACATATTTAGACTCATAACAAAGTTAAAACAGATATGTAATCACCCGTTGAACTACAATAACGATTTTGAATACAACGTAAAAATATCTGGAAAATCGGAAAAAACTGTAGAATTAATAGAAAATATAATTGAAATTGAAGAAAAAGCACTTATTTTTACCCAATATGTTCAAATGGGTAAAATTCTAAAAAAGATGTTGGAAGATAAATTCAACAAAAAGATTCTATTCTTTCATGGGGGATTGAATTCAAAACAAAGAGAAGATTTAATAGACAAATTCAACAATGATGAAGATATACCAGTTATGATAGTTTCTTTAAAAGCAGGTGGAACCGGGTTGAATTTAACTGCTGCAAACCACGTTATACACTATGATTTGTGGTGGAATCCTGCTGTTGAAAACCAGGCTACTGACAGGGTGTATAGAATTGGACAGGATAAAAAAGTTTTTGTTCACAGATTAATAACAACAAATACTTTTGAAGAAAGGATAAACGAAATAATAAACGAAAAGAAAGAGTTATCCAATGAGTTAGTTCAAAAAGGTGAAAAATGGATAACAGAAATGAACGACAGCGAGTTGAAAAAAATGTTCTCTTTAAGAGATAGGTATTAAAAATGACAAAAGCTTATTCAGATGGAAGATCGAAGTTGGAAGTGAAGAAATCAAAGATTTCTGTGGTTAGTTGTTGGTTGTTAGTTGATGGAGAAAACTCATCAGTTATTTTCAAAGAAAATTTACTATTAAAAAATAATAAATAGCACTCTTCACTAGATCATCGTATCTATTTATTATTTTAGCAGAAAAATATTTATTAAAATGATAAATGAATGTCATCCTCCAACTAACAATTAAATAAATTACTCAGTAATTTATTTCAAAATGTAGTGATAGTTTTATAAAATCACTCACCGGTGGATAGGGGCCTGCCCAATTTTCATAATCTTGTTTTCTTTCATCTGAATAACTTGTATTTAAATCTATGGCACCTTTTTTATAGAATTCTGACAGAAATTTAACTTTTAAATTCCAATCAAATAACAGATCAAATCCAAACAAAAAACCTTCCATGTCATTTCCATAATCAAAACCAACCGGAATTTCAACTCCATCGTATTCTGCGGTAAATTTCAAGAGTTTTTGCCATCTGTTGTACATCCAGGTGTACACTTTGTAGTACTCAAATTTTGGTGCAAGGTAATAATCATCTAACCTATAAACATATCTACCTCCAAGGGCATAAGCTAATGATGTTGGTTTGTAATTAGTGGCACCAGCCTCTGTATCTGGAACAACAAAATCATCCATTGCAAATTGTCCATAAATTTGCAATTTTTTTATTGGGATCAATGAAAAGTCTGCTCCCAATATTGTATTAGAATATCCTTCACCATAAGTATTGTGCAATATCCCAAAAGGGTTAACATCTACAAGGTCGGGAATTTTTCCCCCAACAAGGTTGATTTCGCTAAATGACACTCTCAAAAACTGTAAAGAGTCAAACTCTATTCTGTGAATAATATACGTTTTGTATGGTTCTGCATATCCTTTGTAACCATCTAAACCACGTCTATCTGAGTTTCCATCTATTCCAGGTGTTTTTTGAATGAGCCACTCTTCATTGCTCAGTTCAAAATTCAAGTCATACACACCAAATATTATTTTTACTCCCTTGTTTTCAAACCCACCTGTTAATCCAACTACATAAGGCAAAGAGTCAGAAAGATATAGGTTTCTTTCAAAATCTCCCCAATCCGTTGTATATTTCCCGTACATAATCCAAAAAGGTTTTGAATTATAGTGAATTGTATAATCATCTACTTCAAAATAGTTTCCAAAATAAGAAGGATAAGGGGTTACATTTGTAAAATTAATCCCCTGGTTTATATTTTTTATTAATATGTCTTTTTCTCTTACAATTTCAGAAAAAGAAAAAACTGTGATTATCAAAAATAATAACAAACTAATCTTTTTCATTTAAAAGCCTTCTTTATATT
>Ga0182234_10238_pt1 | contig 17937 bp, 16 predicted proteins | sample hydfratesGB_TM_A_FD_145595 | JGI IMG/M metagenome (GOLD analysis project Ga0182234, IMG submission 145595) | Subsurface microbial communities from deep shales in Ohio, USA - hydraulic fracturing test GB_TM_A | ecosystem: Environmental > Aquatic > Deep subsurface > Shale gas/oil reservoir >...
ATTTTATAATTAAATTAAAGTGAGGGAATTATAAATTAAATACTAAAAGCAAAGCAGTTTAAAGGCTGTGACGCAAAAACATAAGTCTAAGGGATGATTCCTATGATTGTTATGTTTGCCTCAGGTGGGGAATTGCCGGTGTTTAAATACATCATGGCAATTTTTTGCTTTATAAGCTTAGTTTTATAGATTTAGTAAAATTTATATAGAATTATGCAGGAATAATTCTTGTTTTGACGAAATTAATTTGTATGATAACTGTAAATTTTGCTAAAATTCGATATTTATAATATTATTTTAAAGGGGTAGTTTTTATGGCAGCTAATAAAAAAAAGAGAATTGGTGATCTGTTATTAGAATACGATTATATAACTGAAGCTGAACTTCAGGATGCTATAGCAGCTCAAAAAAATATGGATAAAAGATTAGGTCAGGTTTTAACTGAACTTAATTATATAACTGAAGCTGAATTAACAAATGTAATTGAGATTCAGTTTGGATTTAATCGAGTCAATCTTTCTAATTATATTTTAAATGCCCATCTTTCACAGTATTTGGAGGAAAGTATAGCTCGAAAATATAATGCTGTTCCTTATGAAGTAGAAGATAATAGTTTAAAAGTTGCAATGGAAGATCCGACTGATTTAGTTGCTGTAGAAAATATAGAGGTTAATTCAGGAATGAATATTGATATATCTATTGCTGCAGGTAGTGAAATAAAAAACGCCATTAACCAGATATATTCAATTGTAGATACTGATACATCTGAAATTTTTGAAAGCCTTGATCAATATCAAATAGAGGAAGAACCAGAAATTGATCAATTAAGAGCAATGGTAGAGGATGCTCCGATAGTTAGATTAACAAATTTGATTATAACTCAGGCTATTCAAAAACAGGCCAGTGATATTCATATTGAGCCTCTTAAAAAAGGGATAAGAGTTCGCTATCGAGTTGATGGAGTTTTGCATGAGGAACTTAAAGTACCTAAGCATTCTCAGGCTGCTTTGATCTCAAGGATTAAGATTATAGCTGATCTGGATATAACCAAAAGAAGAATTCCACAGGATGGTAGAATCCAGATGAATTTTAAGGGTATTCAGATTGATATGAGAGTTTCAACATTACCAACAATTTATGGAGAAAAAATAGTTATTCGTATTTTAAATCGTGATGAAAGTTTACTATATATTGATAGATTGGGATTTAGTGATGATAATAGGGATCGATTCCAGTCTTTAATCAAAAAGCCTAATGGTATAATATTAGCTACTGGTCCTACAGGTAGTGGTAAATCAACAACTTTATTTGCAGCCTTAAACGAATTAAATAATCCCAGACAAAATATTGTCACAATAGAAGATCCGGTGGAATATCAGGTTAATGGGATTAACCAGGTTCAGGCCAGTAATAAAACCGGCTTAACTTTTGCTAAAACTTTAAGATCAATTTTAAGACAGGACCCTGATATTGTAATGGTTGGTGAGATTAGAGATGAAGAAACTGCTGAGATCGCTATTAGAGCTGCGCTAACAGGTCATCTTGTTTTAAGTACACTGCATACAAATGATGCAATAAGTGCTGTGACTAGACTTTTAGATATGGGAATCCCCGGTTATCTTTTGGCTTCAACTCTAAATGGGGTTGTTGCTCAGAGACTGGTTAGAAAACTCTGCAGCGGCTGTAAGCAAGAATACAGTCCTGGTATTGAAGAAAAGAAGTTTTTAGATAATCATAATGTGAAAAAATTATTTAAACCAGCAGCGGAAAAATGTGACAGCTGTACTGAAGGTTTTAAGGGTAGAATTGCTGTGCAGGAAGTTATAGAAATCAATTCTGAGCTGGAAGAAATGATAGCAAATGATACTAAAGAGATAGATTTAAGAAAAGCAGCCCGCAGAGCAGGAATGAAAAGTCTGCTTGAAGATGGGAAAGAAAAATTAATAGCAGGTCTAACAAGTTACGATGAACTTTTAAGCGAGATTCACTAATAGCTTTTAATATAAGTCTTATTTGAGGTGAATTTATAAATGGATATAATTGATGTGATGAAAGATATTTCTAAAGATCAGGCAATTTCTGATCTGCACTTAACAGCAAAAAATAAACCAGTAATTCGATATAATGGTCAACTTAAAGATTATAAAAGCTATCCCAAACAGCTGGAATTAAAGGAAATTGAGAAAATAGCGAAGGAATTAATGAATCAGGATCAGTGGAAACATTTTGAAGAGTATGGTGAAGTTGATTTTTCTTATGGTATTCCTGGCTACTGTCGTTTTCGGGTCAATGCTTTTAAACAGCGTGGTTCAATTAGTATGGCATTAAGAATCATTCCTCAGAATATACCAACAATTGAAGAGCTTGGTTTACCTGATATACTAAAAAAACTGGCAATGCAGCGAAAAGGATTAGTTCTATGTACAGGTCCTACAGGAAGTGGTAAATCAACAACCCTAGCCTCAATGATTGATGTAATAAATAATAACAAAAATGCTCATGTAATTACTTTAGAAGATCCGATAGAATATTTACACAGTCACAAAAACTCAATAGTTCATCAGCGAGAAGTAGGTTCTGATACCAAAAGTTTTGCTAATGGTTTAAGAGCTGCTTTGAGACAGGATCCGGATATAATACTGGTTGGTGAGATGAGAGATTTAGAGACGATTTCTATTGCACTTGAGGCTTCAGAAACCGGACATTTAGTCCTAGCTACACTGCATACAAATGATGCTCCCAGTACAGTTGAGAGAATAATTGATGTTTTTCCAGCTCACCAACAGCAGCAGGTAAGAATTCAGCTTTCTTCTGCAATTAGTGGTATAATTTCGCAGCAGTTACTGCCCCGCAAAGATGGAAAATCAAGGGTAGCTGCTTTAGAAATTTTAATTGCTACCTCCGCTGTTAGAAATATTATTCGAGAAGGTAAAACACACCAGCTTGTTTCTGCAATGCAGACTGGAAGCAAATATGGCATGATTTTAATGAATAATTATTTAATAGATTTATACCAAAAGGGCTTAATCGAATATGAAGAAGCAATAAGAAGGGCAGAAGACCCTAAATATGTAAAGCGAAAGATTTCAGAATTTAACTAAAAGGTGGTTATAATATGGCACCTCAATTTGAATTTACAGCAAAAAATAAAAAAGGTGAGATGATTAAAGATAATCTGGAGGCGGAAAGCAAATCTGTACTTGCATCTCAAATCAGAGATAGAGGTTATTTTATAACTGAGATTAAAGAAAAAAAGAAAAGAAAAACAGTCTCGGAGATTTTTGACTCTTATAAAAGGGTTAAAATTAAAGATCTGGCAGTTTTCAGTCAGCAGTTTTCTGCTATGATTAATGCCGGTATAAGTATTGTGGAAGCTTTAAATATTATTACCAGACAGACTGAGCACCCTAAACTAAAAGGAGTTTTAGATGAGGTGCAAAATGATGTAGAAACCGGAGTTTCTTTAGCTGATGCTATGGCTAAACATCCCAATGTTTTTCCAGAACTTTATGTACAGCTGATAAGAGCAGGAGAAACTGGTGGTGTTTTAGATGGTATTTTAAATAAGCTGGCTGCTCATTATGAGCGTCAGGACGAATTGAACGGAATGGTTAAATCTGCTCTTTATTATCCATTAGTGATATTTATTGTTGGAATCGCAGTTGTTGTCTTTTTAATGCTGAATGTTGTGCCCCAATTTGTAACAATGTTTCAGGATTTTGGGACTGAACTACCTTTACCAACCAGAATGCTTTTAGGGCTCAGCTCTTTTATGCAGAATTACTGGTGGCTTTTAATGGCAGCTGCTCTAATTGGATTTTATGTCTTATATAAATATTATAAAACACCTGAAGGTAAAATTAGAGCTGATAAATTACTTTTAAAAATTCCGGTAGTCGGAAAAATGATGGAGAAAGTATATGTTTCCAGATTCTCCAGTACCCTTGCTATCTTATTAGACAGTGGTGTTGATTTATTATCTTCACTGGAAATTGTTGAAGATGTTGTTTCAAATAAAGTTTATGCAGATATCTTATCAGACTCCAGGGTTAGGGTTAGAGAAGGTAGTACTTTATCAGAACCACTACAAAAAAGTAAGCGCTTTCCGGCAATGGTTGTGCATATGCTTAAAGTTGGGGAAGAAACTGGTTCAATGGGTCAGATGTTAACTAAGGTTTCTGATTTTTATGACAGGCAGGTGGAAAGTGCGGTAGAAGCGGCAATTTCATTAATTGAGCCGCTGATGATAGTCTTTCTGGCAGTTATGGTTGGTTTTGTTGCCATTTCGATAGTTACGCCAATGTTTGATATGTTCCAGCAGTTTTAACTGGTTGCAGCTGGAGAACTATATTAATTTTTTTATTACAGCAGTATAATTAATCCATAATATTAGAAATTTGATTTTAAAGAACATTAATAGTTTTTAGTGAAGAGAAAGGAAGTTATTTGTGAGAAGAATTAGAGATTATATATATATAATTCCAATTTTATTAATAGCTTCTTTTTTACCACTTGTTGTTCATTATAAAAAAGTAGAATTAGATCCAGTTGCTGCTAGTTACTGGCTTAGAGATTTTAATACTGATTTTTTCTCATATTATAAGATGATATTTTTGCTCGGTTTTGTCTTGACAGCTTTAATCTTATTTTTAATTTATTCACGAAATAATAACAAAATAATTAAAAGCACATATTATTATCCAGCTTCTATTTATTTAGTGATGGCAATTATTTCAACTTTTTTTTCTGAAACTAAGTTCACCTCTTTATCTGGTTTCCCTGATAGGTATGAAGGAATGGTAGTTTTAATTTCCTATATAATTATATTTTTAATTAGCATTAATCTATTCAATAAGAAAAGACAGTTTACAGTGTTTTTAGTAGTTTTATTTATTTCAGCTATTTTGATTTCAACTATTGGCTTAACTCAGTTTTTTGCTAATGATTTTTTTCAAAGTGATTTGGGTTTAAAGCTGATACTTCCTGCTGAAAATTTTGCTGAAACTGCAGAAAGTTTAGATTTTAGATTTGAGGGAAGCAGTATTTTATTTTCAACCTTATATAACCCTAATTATGCAGGCAGTTACTTTTCAATGCTTTTAATGATTTCTATGGTACTTTTTATATTAACTGATAACTTTAAAGTTAAGTTAGCTTTAATTATTGTAAATGCTTTTACCTTTGCGGGCTGGCTTGGTTCTTTATCAAGAGCGGGCATGCTGGGAAGTATTTTATCAACTTTTATTTTAATTATTATTCTGCGAAAGAGATTGATAAAAAAATATAAATCAATAATAATACTTTTATTATTATTTAGCTCAATTTTTTGGGTTATGGATTCTTATACTGAGGGGGCTTTAAAGAGCGAGTTTTTAAGTTTTGGAGAAGAAACAGAGCTGGCTCTCAAAGGAGAAGAAGCCAAAGTTAAGGATATTATTGCTGAAGATAATGAGCTCAGCTTTATAACTGAAGACCATAATTTAAACTTTAGTTTTAATGAAAAACTAGAACTTCAGCTTAGAGATGGAAATAATAATATTTTAAATTTATATCGAGAAGGAGATTTTCTATTAATTGATGGCTTAGGCTATGGGGAATATAAATTTAGGCTTTTAGAGAATGATCAGGAAAATGGAATTATTTTAAATTTAATTTATGGTCATAAAAGTGCAGAATTTATGTATCTAGCTGATTTAAAAAGCTTTTTTATGCTTGGAATCAGAAATAACATTTATCCAATTAAAGAAGTGGAAAGTATTGGTTTTAAAGGTAAAGAAGAACTTGCTTCTAAAAGAGGTTATATCTGGTCCAGAACAATTCCACTGATCAAAGAAAGACCGTTACTGGGCTATGGGCCTGATTCATTTGCTATCTATTTCCCGCAGGAAGATGCAGTTGGTAAATTTAAGTATTTTAACACCGCCAAAAAGATTGTTGATAAACCACACAATTTTTATCTACAGCAGGCGGTAAATACAGGTCTTGTTTCTCTGGCAGCAGTAATAGTATTATTTGCTTTATATTTTATTAGAAATCTGTATTTATATTATAAGACAAAAAATTATGGTTATTATAATATACTGGGACTTGCTTTTTTCAGTGCTTTTAATGCCTATGCAGCTGCAGCATTTTTTAATGATAGTGTAATTTCGGTGGCTCCTGTTTTCTGGGTAATATTCGGACTCGGGATCGCTGCTGAATTAAAGATAAAAAATAACTCTAATAAAGGGGGTGAAAACTAAGAACAGGGAGTTTAAATTTGTTGTTATTGTAGAATATTTTATAAAAAATAAGGAGTGATCAAATGAAAAAATTTAGAGAAATCTTAAGTAGTGGAGACAGAGGTTTTACTTTAATTGAATTATTAGTTGTTATTGCAGTATTGGGTATTTTAGCAGGGATAGCTATTCCTAGACTGGGTGGAGTGACAGATAAGGCAAAGCGTGCTGAAGCCGTTTCTTTTGCTAGTACATTGAGATCTGCTCAGGAAATGCATAGAGCAGAATATGGTTCTTATGTTACTTCTCTTACTTCCTCATCTGGATTAACTACAGGTTCAGGGCTTGGTGAATATATTGACTCAGGTGTACCAAATGGATGGTCTCTTACAATAACAAACTCTACTGATAGTGGATATACAATGAAAATAGAAGGAACTTCTGATGCTAATAAAGGTTTAACAGTAACTGCTACTCCAGGTGGTGTAAGTAAGTAATATTAATAATTGACTTCCCAAAAAGGATTGACCCTAATTGAACTAATGCTGGTTTTAGCTTTACTGACTATTCTGGCCGGAATAGCTGTGCCAGGATTAATGGGATTAGATCAAAAAGCTGGAGATACAGCAATTTATAGTGTGGGGACCTCCATTAGAAGTGCAGTGGAGGTTTACCACCAGTTCAAAGGGGAATATCCAGCTGAAGTTGATGACTGGCAGGAACTTGATCTACTGCTTGATATTGTAGAGATTGGTTAAATGGATGATTATCATATAAATTCTTTTGAATACAGTACTGATGATCAAGAAAATAATTATTTGATTAAAGTAAGCAGCAGTTCAAGTGAAAAAGAATATCTGATCAAAAATGATGGCTTTAGTGAAGGGGATTAATGATGATATTTGAAATTTATTTTTTTAGCTTAGGTTTAATAATAGGAAGTTTTTTGAATGTGGTTATCTATAGACTTCCGGCAGATAAATCAATAATTAGTCCCCCTTCTCACTGTCCTAACTGCAAGCAGAGACTTAGAGTTATTGATTTAATCCCCGTTATTAGTTATTTGCTTAACAAAGGAAGGTGCAGATATTGTGGAGAAAAGATTTCTATTCAGTATCCGCTGGTTGAATTATTAACTGCCATCTTATTTTTAGCATCATATGTAAAATTTGGCTTTTCAAGTTATTTATTCATCATTTTGTTGCTTTTATCAGTTCTGATTGTAGTTTCAATTATTGATCTTAAATATATGATTATTCCTAATCAAATAACCTATGCTGGTATATTTTTATCACTTATTTTTGCATTTGTTTTTGATTATATTACATTATTTAATGCTTTTTTAGGTATTGCTATTCCATCACTTTTACTTTTTTTAATAATATTTTTTTCAAAAGGTGGAATGGGATTAGGCGATTTAAAACTGGCAGCAATGCTGGGAGGTTTTTTAGGTTATAAATATGTTTTAGCAGGCATATTTTTAGGATCTTTAATTGGTTCTATAATTGGCATTTATTTTATTATAAGTAAAAAGTGGAATGGTAAGACAATGATTCCTTTTGGTCCACTGATAGCTTTGGGAAATACAATAATGATATTTTTTGGCAGAGAATTATTTGATTTATATATTGCGATATTTGTTTAGTCTGAGAGGAGAGCTTAAAATGTTAAAAAAAATTAATGAATCAAAAGGTTCTGCTCTAGTAATGGTTATCACGATGATGTTTATTGTAACAATTATTATTTTTGCCTTAGTTTCAATGGTTATTTCCGAATTTAAATTGGTAAATAGTGAGGAAGACAGTCAGCAGGCATATTATCTGGCTCGCTCAGGAGCTGCTGCCACAGCTGATTGGATAGAAAAACAGGATTTTCAGACTGTATTAGACACTTTTGGTGGAGATAACGGCCAGACAACTAACTGGCAGCCATTAGAAGAGGATAGACCGGGTGAATTTAAGGTTAAAGTTCAAATTTATGAAGAAGATGCAAACCGTTTAACAATAGAGTCTCAGGGTAGATTTGATGGTAAAGAAAGAACTGTCAAGCTTACTATGCTGCCCGATGCAGTTAGTTTTAACTCTATTTTAGATACAGCAATATTTTCTGAGGGTAAAATAACTGTGGGTAATAATTCTGATAATGCTGAAATATATGGAACTTTAGGTAGTAATTTAGGTTATCCTAATCCTTTTGAACTAAAAAATTCAACTTTTGAAGGTGATTTGTTATTATCTGCAGATATGGAACAGGATATGATTAATGAAATTGAGAATAATATTTTATCTGAAGGATATAATGCAACTCAAATGGAGACTAATAGAGAATATCCTCTCCCCGTATTTCCTGTGTTTCCCGAGATAGAAAAAGGAGATGCTAATTTTACAGAAGAATTAAAGGTTAAAAATAAGAATCCTCAAACAATTAATTATTCTAATGAACCCTTAAGATATTCTAAAATTGATTTGAAAGATAATTTATTTATTAATACTGGAGATTCAGCCGATGATGTAATGGAGATAAGGGTTGGAGAATTAGATATTAAAAATAATAAAATTATATTAGAAGGAAAGGGCACACTAAATTTATATGTTGATGAGTCAATAAATTCCAATGGCCATGGTGCAATAAATTATTACTCTGATGTTGAGGAGAAAAAAAATAATTTAGACAAATTGATGATATATTATGCTGGAAGTTCAGAAATATCTTTATCCGGTAATGAACAAATTGTTGGCCATTTTTACTCTAAAACAGCTGATATTAAATTATCAGGTTCTGGTAATATTTTTGGTCACATAGTAAGTGGTGGTAAAAAAATTGAAGTTAAAGGAAATGCCTTTGAAGATGAAAGTGCTGATTTAGTTAGAATGCTTTATGCTCCTCAGACTAATATAAACTTTAGTGGAGGTGGAGACACTTTCAGTGGTTCTATAATAGGCAAGTCAGTTTCTCTGGCTAATAATATGGTTGTTAAACAATTTCAGATTCCTACTGAAAATTTACCATTTCAATTGGAGAGTGTAGGTAAATTTAAAAAAGACTACTGGCATTAGAGAGGTGAATTAAATGAAAAACAAAAATAATAATGGATTTACATTAATCGAAATAATGCTGGCAGTTGCAGTTTTGTCAATTATTGTTGTTTCGTTTTCAGGTGCTTTTTCTTCAGGTTTTAGAAGCATCCAGCAGAGTAGAAATGAGATAACTAATTTGAATGAATCTCAGAGTGATTTAGAAGAAAAAATTGCTACAGAAGCTTTTGACAGGGCTAAAACTCTTAATTTAGATTTCAATAATCAACAAAGCATTGAAGTGCCTGGTGCCATTGTTGAAAAAAATGATGTGAGAACATTTTTGCCTGATGTACCGGTTATTAAAAGTGTCAACCTAACTCCTGATAGCCATATTTATGGTTTAGAACAAAAAGAGTGGAACGTTGAAATAAAGACAAGAGGTGTTGAAGACAACAGTCCGATTACAGTATCTGTTTATCAACAAAATGATGCTGATACTGTTTTAATTTCAAATACTGAAAATAAGATAGTTGATGAATCGGCTGAGTTTAAAATTCCTATTCCAACTGAAAAAGAATCTAGATTGACTGATGATCTATATTATTTTAGATTTGAAGTTGAGGGTGTAAATGGTGAACTTGATAAATATTACACAGTTCGTGGTATTAACTATCTTGCCCCTGGAGAAAGCACAGATGGGAATAAGAAATTACTTGCTTCAAGTGATCATAAGAGGTGGGGAATTTTAAAGGCTGAAAAAGCTGAAATTAGTACTTCTATTGATTTTGATAATCTCAAAGCTGGAACCTGGGGTGGAGAAGTAGATGACAGGAAGTTTATTATAGTTGGTGATGGTGGAAAAGCTTATAGCTCAAATGATGGAGTTTATTGGAAAGATATATCTGCAGGTGTTAAGGTGGATGATGAGGGAAAACAATTTTCTTATGATTTTAAGGATGTAATTTGGGATGGTAATTCATTTATAGGTGCAGGACAAGTAAATTATTATGATGTAAATAAAAATGATGAAGCTTTTATAATTAAATATAATTCCACTGGTTGGAGTAACAATTTAATATCAGCTGGTAATAATACTTCAGTAAATAAGTTATTATTTATCGAAGATGGTATAGATGGTAGTTCTTCAGTTGTATTAGCAGCAGGAGAATTAGATAACGGAAGTAGTAAGAATATGTTATTTTATAGCATTGATGATGAATGGAAAACATTAGATATTGGCGAATCTCAATCAAGTAATATTGTTGAAATGTTATATGATAATGAAGATGACAAATTGTTTATAATAGAAAAACATTTAATCAATTCAAAAATTAGTTCAACTTTATTAAATTATCCTTTGGAATATAATTTATCAAAAAATAAAATAATTATTAATCCTTTTGATAATAGCAAAACAACTCGATCTGTTGTTTTTAACACTGTCTCAGAATTTCAAGACACAAAGTTTGTTTTTGGGAATTCTGGAAGTGCTATATTTCATGATTCAGATAATAACAATTGGGATAATTTCGATAATATAAATGATTCAAGAATTCCAGATTTTCCATCATCATCTAATTTTAGTTCTAATGATTCAATAAAAATTGAAAATGACTTATTAATATTAGGTGAAAAAGATTCTGGTGGGTCGTCAATTTCTGAAATGTACTTATTAGAATACAATTACGAGGATAATAATTTCAGCTGGAATTCTTTAAGTGATCTCTCACTTTTAGATTCTGGTGCAGCTCCATTATATGATTTTGAAAATGATTTTCCCTATTCAATAATTGATATTATATCTAAATAAGCTTTATCAGGAGGTGTAATTTATGAGATTTAAAAATGGAGGTTTTACCTTAATTGAAATAATGATAGCAATTGCAGTTTTGGGAGTCGTTAGTGCTGCTGCCCTATCATTTATGGTTAATAGTTTTGATTTTTTTGGTCAGGCTTCTGATAAAGTTGAGGTTCAGAGAGATTTAAGGCATATTTCTAGATATATAACAAGAGAACTGCAAAACTCATATAATGTCAGCATCTATGACTCTATGGATGATAGTGATTTAAATCTAGATACCAAAATCTATAATTACATTTATTTAAATGATTCAGAAAAAATTATGCATATTAAACAAAATCAACTTGGTTTAATTGAGGATAGAGAAGAAATATATTTAAATGATGACTATGATTATAATTTGAATTTTGCAGTAAACAATGAAAATGATAGAGTTGTAAATTATAGACTTGAAAATAAAAATACTGATTACCAGATTGAAAGTGATGTCTTTTTACAGAATAGTGACGATCCTATTGCTGGTATAAATAATGGTCTAGTAATTGAATATGAACAGCGGGAAAAAGATGATAATCCTTTTTCCTATCTTGACTATAATAAGATGTGGTATGATATGTTAAAAGAATCATTTGAAGGAACAGTGATGACTGGTGATGGCAATTATACTTTTGAATCAACTGTTGATGGTGGAAAATTAAATATGAATATAACAGGTAGTGGTGATGCGAGTAATGGAAGTATGATTATGACAGAGCTAAAAGATGAATACTTTGATAATATAAAGGCTGATATTAACAGTTATTCAATTGTTGTGGATGCTCAGAATTCAAATCTTGGTAATGGAGGTTATGGTGTTTTATTAAGAGGTATAGCCTCTGAAAATTCTAATGGAACTTATGATGATAATGGATATATGTTCCAGTTTGATCCAGGAGCAGATGGATTTGTTTTAAGAAGAATTAATAATGGAAGCCACAGTAACACTCCTGATATTGGAGCTACTCCTGTAACTGCAAATTATGGAGCTATCTATAGCCCTGAACATCTCAATAATTCTGATTTTACCTTAAATGATTGGTATGAAAGATATAAAACTATCATTAAAATTCAGACCCAGCCTGATAATTCATTAATTGTAAGGGTTCAACTTGTTGATTCAGCTGGTAATCACTCAAATGAAATGTGGTTTGGAGATTTTGATGAAATTGTACTGAATGGACAGAAGTTTGAAGGGAGGAAACTTGATTGGGATTATAGTGCCTGGTCTGATGATGGGGAGCTGCCTGGTAATATAATGGGCTTACGCAGCTGGGATAAAGGTGGTCAGGATCACGAAACAGATTTTTATGAAATAAAACTAGGAGAAGTTGAGCCAGCAGTTAAAGATTCAAGGTATAATTATGATTATATCAGGTATTATGATGAAGAAGATAAATCTTATAAATATAAATATGAATATAAATCCACATTAACTTTTGATGAAAATCTTAAACCTACATCAATCGATCTTAAAAATCATTTTGAAGTTGATGGATACTCAAATATAATTAAGAGTGCAGAAATTAAAAACGGAAATGAAGTTGAAATAATATTTGAAAATGATTCAAATATAAGCGATCCAGCTCTTATCTATATCCCAGTTGATGAATCACCATTAGAAGATAATCAGGGAAATACTGTTAAAGGATTTAGACGAAAAATCGAATAATAAGGAGGTGGGAAAATGTTTTTTAATAATAAATCATATACAGGTGTTGATATAGGTACTTCAGCAGTGAAAATTGTTGATTTTAAAGCTGCAGGAGAAAAAATAACAATTACAAAATCTGATATTTCACCACTTCCTCCGGGAACAGTAGTTAGGGGAGAAATAAAAGATCACTCTATCATAGCAAATCAAATTAATAAAGTTTTTAATAAAATGAAATTAAGGCCCAAAAATATTATTACAGCTGTTTCCAGCCATGATTTACTAATTAGAAATATAGAAGTGCCAAATATTGGAGAAAAAGATATTAAAGAATCTTTAAAGTGGGAGGCTGATAACCAACTTCCATATGCTGTAGATATTGCAGCTTTAGATTATATTCTTGTAGAAAAAAATGAAGAAACAGTAAAATATATAGTAACTGCAGTTAAGCAAAAAACAGTTGAAAATTTGACTGAACTTTTTGCTAGAATTAATTTAGCCCCTTTAGTAGTTAATGTACAGCCAATGGCTCTGATGTCATTATTAGAATATCAAAATCAAATTGATGGTAATATCGCCATTGTTGATATTGGTTATTCTGGAACGCAGATTACCATAGGTAATAAAGATAATATTTTACTATCAAGAACTATTGATATTGGTTCTGATGATTTTACTAAAGTAATTGCCGAGGATTTATCTGTTGATTACGAGAGAGCGGAAGCAGAAAAAATAGAATCCGGTCTTAAAGCTAAGAGTAATAACTATGAAGAACTTATGTCCTTAGAACTGGGTAATTCTTTTTCCGAAAAAAATATTGAAACAACTATCAATTCTCTTTATCAGGAATTAAACCGCTCGTTTGATTATTTTTCTGTAAAAAATAGAGGAGAAGAGATTTCTAAAGTATATTTAACTGGAGGTGGTTCCAGGCTTAAGGGGTTAAGTGATTTTTTAGAAGAAGAAAGTGGCAGAGAAGTTTCTAAAATTAACCCTTTGCAAAATATTGAGGTTAATAGTTTAAGCAATGCATATTGTAATGAACGTCTGGATGAATTTGCAGTTGCAGTAGGCCTGGGAGTTAGTGAGGTGCTGGCAGATGAGAGTTAACCTGATTGAAGAAAAGAAAACTAAAGTTTCATTTGATGTTTTAAGAGTTGGAATCGTGCTTTCAATATTAATTATGTTTGGGGTTATATCTTTAGTCCATATTAATCTTGTATTGGAAAAAAACTTTTATACAGAAGAAATAAATCGTTTAGACAGTCAGCTAAATGTTTATTTGCCTAAAGAAAGAGAATATAAAACTGTCAAAGCAAAAATAGAAGAGATCAAAGCTTTACCCATAGTACCAGAATATAAATGGGATGGACCAATTGAAGCACTGGGATATATAACTCCTTTAGGTGGAGTTATTAAGAATTTTAGTTTGCAAAATAGAGAACTCAATATTGAAGGAACTACAACGGTAGCTGAAGAACTCAGAGAATTTTCAATAGCTGTTGCAGATTCTCCATTTTTTAAGAATGTGAAATTAAATACTTTAAAAAAAGAGAATGAAGTAGAATTTTTGATTACTGCTCAGCTAGCTGAGGAGGAGGTTGATTAAAATGTTTTCAAATTTGAGTAAAAGAGAAAAAGTGCTGCTTACTTTATTATTGATAGCTGCTGTTTCTTCCTTATATTATTTTTATCTTTATCAACCTGCTGTTCAGGAAATTGCTGAGCTTAAAAGTAAAAAATTAGAGAAAGAAAATCGATTAAATATTGCTATTACCTTTGCCAAAAAATTGCCAGATTTAAAAAATGAATATAATTTATTATTAAAAGATATTATGGCTCGAGGAGATTATACTAAAAAAGATAAAATAGACCTTTTAATAGATTTTAGAGAAGCTATCAAAGAAAGAAATTTAGAGTTAATACGTTTTCAACCCCAGCGGGAAGATGCAAATTATACAATGCGGGTTACTATAGATGGAGATTTTGCTGATTTATGTCTGCTCCTGGAGGATTTTGAAAAATGGAATTACTGGTTTGAATTTAAACAAATAGAATTGAAAAAAAGCAATCTGGGAGTTTTGGCTTCGATGAATGTGAATTATTATGATAAAATATTTGAAGGAGGAGAGCTCTATGAATGATAAAAAAATTTCTGTTTTATTAATTATAATATTATTTATCAGCTTTCCAGTCTTAGCTGCTAAAACAAATAAAGAGCTTTATCAAAATAGTCAATTTAGAAATCCTTTTGTAAAATATGAAGAAGAAGTTGAAGAAAAGGAAATGAGTGCTGAAAAAGCAGCTGAAAAAGAAACCGCAGTAAACAATTCGGATTCTATTTCAGAAAGTAGTACTAAAAGCGATCAAAATTATTCTGAACAAAATAGAGTGTATCGATTTGAAGAAGTAATTAGGGGAATTCCATTTTCTTTAACTGGAATAATTAAGAGTAATAATAAAAATCTTGCTTTAATTAATAATAGTAGTGGAACAAATTTTGTTAATCAATATTATCAGGAAAATGATTATTTAATTACTCAAATAAATGAATCAGGAATAATAATTTCAAGTAAAGGATTTAGATTTAGATTGACAATTGGAGGGGAAATAGATGAGATATAAAAAGATAAGTAAATTTTCAGCAATTTTATTAACATTAGTATTAATATTTACTTTTTCTGTTTCAGCACAGAGTAATATTGAAAATATGAATTTTAAAAATGCTGACTTAGTAGATGTTTTAAGAGCTATTGCAGAAGTTGCAGATGTTAATTTAATTACAGATAGTTCAGTTTCTGGAACTATCACAGTTAATCTTAAAAATATTAGTTTTAAAAAATCTCTTGATCTAATTACTAAATCGAGAGCTTTAGATTACCGCTGGGATAATAATACAGTAGTTGTTGCAACTCCGGAGAGACTGGATAGTATTTATGCTAATATTGTCACAGAATTTGTAAAGGTCAATTCCAGTGATTTTGATAACATAGGTACTATGGTCAGAGAACTGTTTCCGGAAACACAAATTACACTGGATTCCGCTCGGCGACAGTTTATCTTAAAAGGGGAAAAAGAGAAAGTTGCAGAAATTAAAGAAATGATAAACCGATTAGATTCTTCTAAAACTATGGCAGAGATTGAGAGTAGTGAGAGAAAACAGGAACTTGAAGCAAAAGAAATTGAAATTTATAGTGAAAGCTATCAGGTTTTAAATTCAGAATTGGAGGATCTGCAGTCTAAATTAAGAACTGTTAATTCAAACTTGACTTATAAGATTAACCCTTTAACAGAGATAATAACAATTAGTGGAGAAAAATCTTTAGTTAAAGAGGCTATCTCAATGGCCCGGACCTATGATCAGAGTTTAGAGCCGGAAACAAGAAATATTAGAGTTGATTATGTTGATCCTGAACAGATAACTGAAATAGTTGGGAAGTTTTATCCTGATATTAAATTACATGTTAATGCTAAAAGAAAAGAGATTATTATTAATGGAGCTAAAAATAAGTTAGATAATGTAGTTGAATTGATAAGAGAAATCAACAGGCCTCAGTATCAGGTAGTAATTGAAACTCGGGTGGAAGAAATTTCTTCAGAATTTTCCCGGGAATTGGGGATTGAACATACCGGGATTTTTGATATCATCAGAGAATCAGAGGTAAATTATAAAATAGAGAAGATAGATTTTACCTGGCCGGATATTTTTAAGGCTTTAGATACATCCTCAAATACAAAGACCCTTGCAAGTCCTAAATTAATGACTTTAAATGGAGAAGAGGCAAATTTATCTATTTTAGAAGAAGAACCTTATGAGGTTGTTACTACAGATGAAAATGGTGATAAAACCAGCAGCTGGGAATATGCAGAAGCAGGAGTGGAATTAACATTTACTCCCTGGATAACTGAAAATAACGAAATCGAACTTAAAATAGCACCAACAGTAAGCAGTTTTAGCAAAGTAGTTGACTCTCAAAGTGGAGAGGGAGAAAGTGCTCCTCCTGCCAAGAAGAGTAGAAGTGTAGAGACAACACTTAGACTAAAAAATGATGAAACCTTTGCTGTAGGAGGATTAATCCAGACTGACAGTGAAGGAATGATTACCAAAATTCCTTTACTAGGCGATTTACCTCTTTTTGGTGAATTATTTAAATTTAGAGAACCGAGTGACTCAACCAATGAATTAATAATTTTTGTAACCCCTCATATCATTAAATATGGTGATGAAGTGACAACTGAAAATGTTATTAATCCTCGAAGTGAAAAATTGGCTGCTGATGTTCAAAATGAGATTAAGTTAGATAAAGAAAGACAAAGTGAAATGAAGCAGGAATTGGAAAAATCCAGAGAAGAAATAATAAATGAATATTTAGAACAGAGAAGTAAAACTAGAAAAGAAATTCTCGAGTCACTAAAAGACGATAACAAAGAAAAAGAATATCAGGAATTAACACCTGAAGAGCTGGAAGAAATCCTAAACAACTAAATTTTAGAGGCTGAATTTTTCAGCCTCTTTTTAATAATACTATTATTAGGATGATTTTACGGCTGCAGTAGTGGCAAGATAACCAATATTGGATAAAGAAAAAAATTAGCTGCATAAAAAGGTATCAGTATTGAATTATATTTAACCTGTTCTTTTTTGCTGCTGTTTTTCTTTTCTAATTCTTGACATTTTACTCAAATGACTATATAATTTATAGGCAATACATATTTAAATAAAATGCTATTTTTATAGTTAAAATAGCAGGCTAAAAATGAAGTTTCATTCAAATTATAATAAATTCAAGGAGGACAAAGTAGTGAGTAGAAATATTTATTTAAACGGAGAGATTGTCCCGGAAGATCAGGCAAAAGTTTCAGTTTTTGACCATGGTTACTTATATGGTGATGGTATTTTTGAAGGCATTAGAGCTTACAACAGCCGCGTTTTTATGCTGGATCAGCATATTAAGCGCTTGTATGAATCGGCTAAAACAATTATGCTCGATATTCCTCTAAGCAAAACAGAGATGAAAGAAGCAATTTTAGAGACTATCAGAGCCAATGAATTAAAAGATGCTTACATAAGAGTAGTTGTCTCCAGAGGAGAAGGAGATCTGGGTTTAGACCCGCGTAAGTGTTCGGAACCTACAGTTGTTATTATTGCCAGTGCAATTCAGCTTTATCCAGAAGAATTATATAAGACAGGCTTAAAATTAGTAACAGTTC
>Ga0182234_10248_pt1 | contig 17186 bp, 15 predicted proteins | sample hydfratesGB_TM_A_FD_145595 | JGI IMG/M metagenome (GOLD analysis project Ga0182234, IMG submission 145595) | Subsurface microbial communities from deep shales in Ohio, USA - hydraulic fracturing test GB_TM_A | ecosystem: Environmental > Aquatic > Deep subsurface > Shale gas/oil reservoir >...
ATCTTCCTGTGTCTTCTATCAAAACCAAATCTAATTGATTTTTTATTTGACCTATAGAGAAACCAAAACCAAGATCAAAATATTTTAAATTCATATTTATATTGTTAGTGAAAATCATAGAATGTTCGAGAATTTCTTCGTCTAATAAATATGTACCTGTAGGAGTATTTTCTAACTCATGCCAGGGGTCAATTGGAGATTGGCTACCTGTTATAGAATATTCTACAGAAGCAGAGTATTCATAATTTTCAAAAAATTTGTTGTAATAATCAACCATAAACGCGAGGTTGTTTTCTCCGTGGATATAACCTATATTGTTATCTTCTCTATTAATTGCCTTGTATCCATCATATGGGTAAACTACATCAGGATAATAAGTGTAACCATAAGGAGTGCTCAACGAAACAGGAGAAAAAGTGTATTTTGTCGCTCCTCCGTGGTGGAGTCCAAATCTCCCGTATTCGGTGTAAAAATCTCCACCGATAGACCAGGCTAATTTATCTGGGTTTTGCCTTCCTTCTGGGTTCAAAAACCTGTTCATATTGATATCATCGACCAAAATTTGCGAATATAAATATTTATCTTCATCTTTATAATCAAGCATAAAACCCATAATGGCATTTGCATTGTTTCCATAAGACCAAGGTTTTCCAGTAGAATGAGTTGTATATTGAACAAAGAAATTTGGTATAGGATTTGCAAAATATTCAAAACCAAAATATTCATCATAATAAACGGCCGACTCTTGATAAGCAAACCTATAATTTCCAAATATCAATCCATAAGTTTTGTAGTTCGCCCCTCTTTCTGGGTATTTAGTGCCAGCTTCATAACTAAGATCCACATTGGAATCATGGTTTAGTCCTATCCACCTTGTTTCATAAAACATATTATCGTTTTCATACTTCAAGTCCATTATATTTGCAGCGTTATCTGCTGAAGAAATAAAAACTGAATAAGGAGAATCAACCAAGTCATGATGTCTGAGTCTTCCGAAAGAAAAATCAATATCTTCAAAATGAAGTTTTATTCCACCTTCATTCATGAAAAAATAGTATCCAAAATAATATTCTTCTCCGTGAGAAGGTTTATATTTTCCATCGTTTAAAGCAGACAAATCTGCAAGAAAATCAAAATTTTCTGAAAAGTGGTTGATTTTGAAATTAACTTCGTTCCAGTTCTTGTCCAAACCCAAAGTTGGATATAATCCTATTTCAAAATTCATTGAAATGGCAAAAATTCCAACTAACAAGAAAATAGGTAATAAAATTTTTTTCATTTTTTATGCTCCTTAGTTATATATTTGTTATTAAAAACACCACAAAAAATCTATGCCCTCTTTCGTTTCAACATAATTCAACATGACTCATGCAAAGTTTTTTACCTCTAACTTCCAGCTTCCAACAGAATTGTGAAACAATTTCGTTTCATCCTATTTTATTCAACAAATCAATCGGGTTACCTTGCATTATTTCTTCTATTTTATCTTCTGGAATGCCAGCTCCAAGAGCTATTGTTTTAGCCTCTTCAAAATCTAAAAAATTGTCTGGTGTGTGTACATCAGAATTAACTAATAATTTTGCTCCTTTTTCTAAAGACAACTTTGCTACATATCCATTTGTAAGAGAATGCCCTCTTCTTGTTGAAATTTCTAAATAGGTACCGTTTTTTGCTGCGAGTTCTACAAGTTCTTTTTCAATTAAACCAGGGTGAGCAAGAATGTCAACATATTCCGACTCAATTGCTGCTTTGTTTGTTCCTTCAGGGACTGGTTCAACAATTGTTTCTCCATGAACAATGACGATTTTAGCCCCTTTTTGTTTTGCTTCTCTTGCCAAGTTATTTATGCTTTTTGGTGGACAGTGTGTTAGTTCCACCCCAGGCACAATTTGTATATCGTAATACAATTCTTCTTTTTCAATGAAAAGTTGTAATTTGTTCAATATTTCTTCTATGTTAGAAGCATCGGCGTGATCTGTAATTCCAATGGCACCATAATTTTTCTTCTTTGCCCAACTCAACTGTTCACTCAACAACAATACTCCGTCTGAAAGTAGGGTGTGAGTGTGGAAATCGTATCTTTTTTTCATATTATAAACTCCTTTATTATCTACTTTTGCACACATATTATAGCATATTATTAAAAATAGTTTTTAAAGCATATGTAATTATTGTTATGAATGTTATAATTATATTAATATTTGATATAATTACAGTGGTGATAATGTGAAATCATTTAATCTTAAATGGGCATACCTACTTTTCATCATTTTTATAGCAGTTTACATAATAACATATTTTTTCAACAATCCTTGGATAGAGATTTTTGAGTTAAAAACCTTGGATTTGAGATACAGAATAAGAGGAGAAAAACAAATCACTCCAGAAGTTTTGGTTATCGCTATAGATGAGAAATCTTTGACAAAGATGTCTACTGAATTCAACGATGAATGGCCATGGAATAGAGAACATTATGCCAGAATGCTTATTAAATTGTTTGAGAATGACACAAAAGCTGTAGGGTTTGACGTTTCTTTTACAACACCTTCTGAAAGTAATGTGGTAAATGGAAAATCAAGAGATGATGCATTATTAGCTGCTATGTTTAGAAAGTTCAACAACGTAGTTCTGGGTTCTTACTTAACAGTTGAAAAAGACAACTATTCAGATTATAACGAGGAATATAAAGCTTTTTTAAAAAACAATTACTATTACAACAATTATTCTATAAAGATAAAAAATCCAGAGTATTTATCGATTTTTCAATCTTTAGAAGCTTACAAAATAATTCCACCTATAAGGGAATTTTCTTCTTTAGTGCCTTCCTCTACATATGAAATTGGGGAATTAGATCCAGATGGAGTTGCAAGAAGAATCCCCCTACTTTTCAAGGAAACATGGTCGTACGAAGAGGGAATAAGTACAGGATTTTTCCCACACATGGATTTAATGTTATATGCCCTGTATAAAGGATATGATTTAAACAACATCGTATTAGATCCCAAAAATTACATACTTGAGTTAGAAAATGAAAAAATAAAAATAGACAAAAATGGGACATATCTTCTCAACTATTATGGGGAAGGTAAAAATATGTTTGATACCATTTCTTTCTATGACTTTGTTTATGGAAATGACTACGAAGATTATGATTTTGAAGATAAGATTGTAATACTTGGTTATTCTGCCACAGCAAAGGGATTATACGATCTCAGAGTTACACCTTTTTCAAACAATGAACCAGGTGTTTATATTCACGCTACCGCAGTAGAAAATCTAATAAATGAAGATAGGTTGTACAGACTTAATTTTTTTTACTCAACGTTGATTTTATTATTGCTGTTAACCATTTCTTTGATTTTCAGCTCGTTCAAAAAAATCAAAGTTAAACTTTTTTCTTTTGCTATACCTGTTTCTTATATTTTTATCTCTTACTTTTTGTTTAAAAATAATATATGGATAGACACTTTTTATCCAGTTATAACGTCTTTAATAATTCCAGCTGTAGACACAGGACAGGCTATTTTAAAAGAATCAAGAGAGAAAAAGCAGATTAAATCATTCTTTTTCAAATACGTGCCAGATTTTGTCGCAGAAAAATTGTTGAAGGAAGGAAAGACAGAGCTTGGTGGAGAGAGAAAAGAAGTCGTATTGTTAATGTCCGATATAGTTGGGTTTACAGAAAAATCGGAAAAATTGGGACCTGAAAAAGTTGTTCAATTTTTAAACTACTATTTATCTGAAATGGCTGTAATCATTAGAAATAAATATTATGGAACTATAGATAAATTTATCGGTGATCTTATAATGGCAATCTTCGGTGCTCCAATAGAATTTGGAGACGAGGTAGATAGAGCCATTTCTTGTGCAATAGATATGCGAAAGAAGTTAAAAGAAATAAACATAGAGTTAAAAAATCAGGGGTTTGACTTTGAGATAAATTCTGGGATAGGTGTGCATTATGGCGAAGTGGTAATAGGGAACATTGGTGCAGATTTTAGAATGGATTATACATGTATCGGTGATACCGTTAACACAACCTCCAGAATAGAGAGTTTGACCAGAAGTTTAGACGAATGGTTGATTGTTTCAGAAGAAATAGTCAAAAGATCAAAAAAATATAATTTTGAATATATAGGAGATCACAAAGTAAAGGGTAAAGAAAAACCACTTAAACTGTATAGAGTAAAAGAAGGTGATTTAGATGACGCATGATTTGATAACAAAAAATATAGAATTTTTAAAAAGAATAAACTCGAGCTATGAATTTAAGATAGATGATGACCTTTATCAAAATAACGTTAAGGATAATGATTTAATACACGTTGAATACAAAGAATACAGTAAAATAGAAGTCAAATTATACGATGATTTTGATTCTTACTATTTATTGAGCCTGGATAAATTATTTAAAGAATATTGTGGAATTGAAGATAAAAAACAAGAAAATTTTATGGTTAATTTCCTTTCAAAGCTACAACCAAACATACAATTAAAAAATACCATAGAAAATATAAAAAATATTTTTATGGAATTTATGAATATTGAAAAAATAGATTTTTACATAAACCCAGATTTGAAGATGCTGAAAGGAAATGATTTTAATTTTATATCAACAGAAAAAATAAGAACTGTTAAGTGTTTGAAAAATGAATTGTACTTACCTATTAACTTAGAAGATGGTTTTTTAGGATATTTTAAACTTGTCAAAAATCAAAGCTTTGATTTATACGATATTTATCTTATAAAAACTCTTGAAGAACACGTAAGAAAAAATATAGAAAATTCATTTTTAGAAAACAAGTTCAACATTATATTGGATAAATCCTTAAAAATCCTGACAAAAATTTTGGAAGTCAGAGTACCTGGAGCTGAAAAACATTGTGAAAATGTTTTGGAATACTCTCAATTAATTGCTGACAAATTTGGAATGACAAGAAAGCAAAAAGAGAATTTGAAGTATGGCAGCCTGCTTTTTGACGTTGGAAAAATTGGGGTTCCAGAAAATATACTCAATAAAAAGGAAAAGTTGACAAAAGAAGAAAAAGACGAGGTAAGAAAACACGTTAATTATGGATACGAACTTCTTTCAAAAATTCCAGCAATTTCGCCAGAAGTAAGAGAAATAGTTTTATACCATCATGAAAAATGGGATGGAAGTGGATATCCAAAAAAATTATCCAAGGATGAAATTCCTTTATCTGCTCAAATAATAGGGATACTGGATAAATATGTATCTTTGACTGAAAAAAGGTCTTACAGAGAAAAACTAACAAAAGATCAAGCACTAAATTTTTTAGAAAACTTCAAAGGAGAATATTATAATCCAAAATTAGTCGATAAACTAAAAGAAGTGATTAACGATGATTAATAATATATTTTTCTTGTTTTTATTATCTCATCTGATAGGTGATTATGTCTTTCAAACTAGTTATATAGCAAAATACAAAGTATCTAAGTTATCTGTATTATTGTTGCATATTTTTATAATATTTATATCTATGTTTTTGTTATTTCTTCCATCTTCTTTGAATTTGTATAATTTATTATTGTTGGTAATTCTCACATTTGTACACTTATTGATCGATATACTAAAATATAAAAACAGAGATAAAAAAATGTTCAATACCAGCGAATACTATGTCTTAGATCAATTCATGCATTTTTCGTCTCTTATGATTGTCAGCTTGATATACAATCAAACAGAGTTTTTTATAAATTTTGATTTGGCAAAGGTAATTTCGTTAGGATTGTTTAACGCATATTTTATAGGATTACTTTTTTATATGTTTAAAGGTTCAAAAAAGGCATATAAAAGAGATTATCTTGGTTATTTGCTCAGATTTTCTCTGCCAATTATAAAATATTATAGTAATACATTCTTTCTTATTTTTTCTTTGATATTTGTTCTAACAACAATTTATCTTGCGAAAAAGAATGAAGAAAGTATAAAAATAGAATTAGGACCGTTGGCGATGAGTGTTATAATAACTTATTTATCAATATGGAGGTGATACTATGTTTAAAAAAGGGGGATTATTAATTTTTTTACTATTGAGTTTTTCGTTTGTTTTTGCAGGGCTTACCATCAACTTAGACTCACAAAATGTTTTGGTAGGTGAAAGTGTACCAATTGAAATCACAACTGATCAATCAACAATTACCCATTTATATGTAGATGTATCAAATGGGGGGTTTGACGATCCATTTATTTTGTTTGACGGCATTGATTTGGAAAGTGGTCAGGCAGAAATATTGTTTTTAGCCCCTTTGATAGCGGGGGAATCAACGATTACTTTTTATAACGAAGAAAGAACCGTTGAAAAAGTTATCAAAATTAATATAATTGACGAGGCAACAGAAAAGCCAGAAACCTCATTGGTTATTTTAGAGAAAAAGGGAAATGTACTGTATAAAAAACCAGACGAAGAAATTTGGGATACTTTGAATCCCAACAAAAATATTGAAGAAAATTCAGAATTAATGACTTTGGAAGATGGATTTATCATTTTGAAAGAACCAAATAATGATATAGAAATAAATGTTTCTCCAGAAACTCAGCTTTTTATAACCAGACTAAGAGCTGCCGAAAATGGATATATAGACATTCAATACGAGTTGAAAAAGGGTAAAACAATAAATAAAATTGATAAAATTTTAGCTCCGGGTTCAAAATACATAGTGAGTTCTGGCTCAGTAGTAGCTGGAGTTAGAGGCACGCAGTTTGGATTTGAAAAAACTGGTGGAACTACAAAGATAAGAACCTTTGAAGGAACTGTGTTCACATCTGTAAATGGTGTATTGTTTCCAATTAATGCAAACAACATGCTTACATATAATCAAGGAGAACAACCAAATATTTCTGACATTGATACCAATTTAGAAAATTATGAACAGGAAAATCAACCAGAAGAAGATACAGAAGAACCAAAGGAACCTCAAGATGAAAAAGAGCCTCAAACGAAATCAGTTCCCACTTCACCAGCTCCAACAGGAGTATCGGCATCAATAGGGGATATATCTTTTGGAAAACAACAGAAAAGATCTGAAAGTTACTTAGTTTATTCTTTTTCACCAGAATTTGATTTTGGTAGATTTGGTTTTGGAATAGGTTTTAACGCTTATCAAACAGAAATTGATAGCTCATTATACTATGGAATCCCTACACAATCAGCTTCTCCATCAGAAGATCTTTGGAGTGCTTTTTCAATAAACTATTTAAAATTCGATTTCTCGTCTTTTTATCTAAGATATGGAAAGAGTCCGGCTTATACTAAAGGACTTGGATTGTTTATGAACAATTATTACATTCCATATTCAAGGGTTTTAGATGCCGAGTTAAGACTTGCGAATGTTAGAGTTGGAGCCCACGTTCCTTATGAGGTTAACTCATTTGTACCTTTTGTTTATTCTCAAGCATCTGATGTTTTCTTTGGATACGCAGATTTAAACTTAGGCGCATTTAACACAGAAGTAACTGGAGTGTTCAACTTAAGAGAAGAAATACCAAACAACGAATTTTCACAAGCCTATTTAGCAACAATCTATAGAGATATTATGTTCTTTAGATTGGGAGTTGAAGGCGACGTTGTATTAACTGAAGATGGAAGCATGACTTATGGTGCTTTGGTAGGACCAACGATCAACTTACCACCATATTTCCAATTCATGTTTGGGGTAAACTACCTTTCAGCTAGATTCAATATGGAATACTTAAATCCATATTATGAATACAATGTAGCAAATGATATATACATGGACTTAGATACAGATAAATCTTTTGGATTGATGGGTAAAGCAACGCTTAACATAGACCCTTATCTAAACGTTATATTCAACTACAACAGACCATTCAGCGAAAGCAGAGATAGCTTGTTAAAAGGTGACCTATCGTTAAACTTGCCTGCTATGGGTAGTTTCCCAGAACTAAAAGCCGGATTTACGTATATGCAGTACAATTTCTTAGAAGATGATACTGTAGATAACGCATTTTTAAACGACAATACAAACCTAAATGGATATATTTATTACCCAGTTTTAGAAAGCTCTGGGGTTATATATTCTGTGAATTACAACATGAGAGAAAGAGAATTTGTATATAGTTTGAGTTTTGAATCAAGAGAATTTTAAAAATGTATAATTCGATATTTTATGATCTAAAAATATCCGGAGTTGAAAAAGAAGAAAAGGTTTATGGCAAGAAAGGAAATTTTGTTAATAAAATCAACGATTACCTGATTTTTTCAGAAAAAGAGCTGGAAGGACTTGGCAAGATAGCAGTTGAAAACGCACTACATAATCAGGATATTGAAGAAATAGATTTTTACGAAGAAAAATCAAACGTTTTGGATTTGATAAATCTAATAAATGGTAATTTTAAACTGGAAACAGTTTTAAAAATGACAGAAGATGCTTTAAGAAAGCTTTTGAATTCAGATGGTGCTTCAATTTTATTGTTCAACGAAGAAAAAAACGTGCTAAACTTCTACATAACTTCTGGAGGGGCCAGTGGAAATATCGAAACTATAGACGTTCCCATAGAAGGGTCCATAGCTGGAGAGTGCTTTAAAAAGAAAGAAACTATAATAATAAACGATGCTCAAAAAAATCCAAAACACTTTAAAAAAACGGATAAAAAAGCAAAATATACCACAACTAATTTAATAGCAACTCCGTTATTAGTTGACGAAGAACCGATTGGGGTTATAGAAGCAGTGAATAAAAATGGAAATTATATTTCAAAAGATCAATCGGTAATAGAACTTTTTTCATCTCTAATTTCCAACAAACTTTTGAATTCCAAAATATATGAAGATTTGAGTAGCACTATAAAAGGTATAATTCTTGCAGTCGCTACGGCCATTGACTTGCGAGATAGATATACACATACTCATTCAAACAATGTATCAAAAGTTGCTGTAACAATAGGAAAAGAACTTGGATTCAATGATTCGATTTTAGAAGAGTTGGAAATTTCCGCTTTGTTACATGATGTTGGAAAAATAGGGATTCCTGATGAAGTACTAAACAAACCAGGAAAATTGACAGACGAAGAATATAAAATAATACAATCACACACTATAATAGGCGGAGACCTTTTATCTGAAATAGACTTTTTGTCAAAGAACATCCCGTTGGGAGCTTTAGAGCATCATGAAAAGTTGGATGGCACAGGATATCCTTACCAAAAAAAAGAAGATGAAATATCTTTATTTGGAAAGCTTTTGGCTGTTGCAGACATATACGATGCATTAACAGCAAAAAGAGTTTACAAAGATCCCTGGCCAAAAGAAAAAGTTTTAACCATACTAAAAAAAGGCTGCCCAGCAAAATTTGACTGTGAAATAGTAAATGCATTAGAAAGAAAAGTGAAATAAATAAAAGACGCCTTTTTTAAAAAAAGGCGTCTTTTTAGATGAATTTATTTTATTGAGGTTAGTATCTCATTAATTCTAAAACTATATTAGAATGGTTATTGTATAAATCTTCTCTGGCGCTATCATAATTTCTTTCTAACTTTTTATTATTTCTAAACATGTTAATCCCTCCTTTAAAAGAAAGTGATTAGAAACTTCTCATTAATTCAGCAGCAACGTTAGAATATTGGTTCATGATGTTTTCATTTGCACTAGGTATTTTGTTATCTCTTTTAGTCATAATAACTCCTCCTTAGAAGTAAGTATTTATATTTTCACTACTATTATAGTTCGTGAAGTAAACCTTATGTCAACAGTAAAAACATAGTAATTTATGTAAAGCTTCAATTAAATATGGGGTGCACTCCACTAATTGTTTTGTAACATTCATATAGAAATCAGAGATTTCTGTTGGAAGATAGTGAGAATTTGTAAAACAAATTCTCGGTTGTTAGTTGCTCGTTGTATGTTAATGGTTGGAAGCAAAAAATATTGAAATAAATAATATATAATGTTATAATTGAATATATGAATAGGTATTCATTTATAAGCAAGGGGGAAAAATAATGTTCCAAAACAATAGTCATAATCATGATCATGAGCATCATCATGACACGAGTAGCATGACGGACAAAAAGCTTTTTTGGTCAGTATTTTTGAACTTGACTATCACAGCAGCAGAATTCATAGGTGGGTTTATTTCAAACAGTTTGGCTTTGTTGTCAGATGCAACTCACAATTTAAACGATTCAATGGCTATACTAATAAGTTATATAGCAAGGAAAATATCAAAAAAACAAAAAGACGAAAAAAGAACATACGGTTATAAAAGGGTTGAAATACTTGCAGCTTTTTTAAACACAGTATTTTTAATAGCAATAGCTGCCATTCTGATATTTGAAGGTATAGATAAACTAATGAATCCAGGCGAGATAAATGGTCAGCTGATGCTTTGGGTTTCTGTAGTGGGTTTAGCAGGTAATTTAATCACAGCTATTTTATTGTTTAGAGATTCAAAAGAAAATTTAAACTTAAAAGCTACATTTATTCACATAATGAGTGATACACTTAGTTCTGTTATGATAATTGTTGGGGCAATATTCATAATGAATTATAATTGGTATATTCTGGATCCCATTTTTACTTTTGTGATTAGCACTTATATATTGTTTGAAAGCTTTAATCTTATAAAAGAAATATCGAATATTCTTGTACAAGGTAAACCAGCAGATATAGATACATTTAAAATAAAAGAAGAAATTGAAAAATTATCTTATGTTGAAAATGTTCACCATATTCATGTTTGGACAACTGATGGTATTGATCTTTACTTTGAAGGCCATGTATCGCTCGTACAAGAATGTGATTATAAACTGGATAGCTATATTAAAGAAATAAATAAAATATTAGAAGAAAAATTTTCCATAAACCATTCAACAATTCAACTTGAACAAAAACTTTGTGAATGATAAATAGGAGAGATTTAAATGATTTTTAGTTATGACAAAATCGCCCCAAATTATGATAAATTTTTATCCATAGTAGAAGAAAAATCAATAGATAAATATAGAAAAAAATATGTCCCTTTAATAAAAGGAAAAGTTTTGGATATAGCCGCAGGAACGGGAAACAACATAAAATATTATCCAAAAAATTCTGATGTAACGCTCTTAGATGCAAGCGAAGGTATGCTTAAAATTGCAAGAGAAAAAGCAAAAGAAAGGGAAGATTTATCTCTTGAATACATTAACCAAAGATTAGAAGACTTTGAGTTACCAGACAATTATTTTGATACAATCCTCTCTATTGACGTCTTTTGTTCTGTACAAGATCAGGACAAAGCAATGAAAAATATTAAAAGAGTCCTTAAAAAAGATGGAAGAATAATATTTGTGGAGCACATGAAAACAGAATTTTTTTTGAAAAATATTCCTTTGTATTTTTCAAACCTTCTTACATATCCAACAGTCGGATCTTCTATGGTCAAAGAAACAGACAAAAAAATAGAAAAATATTTTAAAATTTTGGAAAAAGAGAAGCTGAACTACTCTTTTAGATATTATTTGGTAACAAAATGAACTTTAATAGGAGCTGCGTTTGCAGCTCTTTTTATTATCACGTTATAATAGATAAACAAGGGGGGATAAGATGATAGGAATAATCGGTAGCACAAATATTGATGCATATCTAAAAACAGATCACTTTACAAAGCCGGGTGAAACCCAAAATTCACTGGATTATAAAATATTTTATGGTGGGAAAGGGGCAAATCAGGCTTCTACAGTTTCAAAAATTTCAAATAAACAAACAGCTTTTCTAACTTGTATAGGAAATGATTTCTATGGAACAGCTCTGCAAAAGGAGTTCGACAAAAACGATTTGATTGGTTATCAAATATTAAAAGGAGAAAAAACTGGAAGGGCTTTTATTGAGGTAGAAAAAACTGGTGAAAACAGAATAATAACTGCACCAGGAGCAAACCACAAAATGAAAAAAGAAATGGTTGATGACTTTTTGGATAGGTTTGACAAAGATTTAGATATAGTTCTTATACAAAACGAGTTACCAAAAGAAATAATTGATTATTCACTGACTAAGTTAAAAGAAAAGAATATAAAAATATTCTACGACCCAGCCCCAAAAGAAAAAACAGACTTAAGTAATTTAGAGCATATCTTTGTTTTGACTCCAAATCTAAACGAGTTTTCTTATATATACGAAAAAACAACAAATAAAAAATACGATGAAAATAAATTGAAAGATCAACTATTAGAACTAAAAGAAAAGACAAAAATAGAAAATATAATAATAACACTTGGTAAAAAAGGATCTTTGTATATAAACCAAAATAAAGAAATAAATGAATTTGGGGCATTCAAAGTCGAAGCCGTAGATACAACAGCTTCGGGAGATGTGTTTAACGGTACATTGGTACTCGAATTTTTAGAAACAGAGGATCTAAGAAAGAGTATAAAAAAAGCCTCCGCAGCTGCAGCTTTATCTACAACAAAAATTGGGGCTCAAACGTCTATTCCAACCATGGAAGAAATAGACGAATTTTTAAAAAATAATGGTTAACGGGGGTAAATAGTGTGAGAAGAAAAGCTAACACATTTTTACTATTTTCAAATATAGCGATAATAATACTTGGAATATTGAACTATTTTTCTATAGACTACAAAATAAATGATTATCTTGGAATAATAATGAGTATTGTTTTGGTTTTAGATTATCTAAGTATTTACTTTTTTAATTACAAACAGCTAAAAGCATACAAATATCCCAAAGTGTTTTTATACCTATCCATAATAGGTGTTTTCATGATGATCGTTGGAAACGTACTTAGAATGATGTATTATGATTATAATTCAATAGAAATTTTGAGAAGTCGAATTCTGACATATGCTGGGTTTTTAATTGTTTTTGGTGGGGCTATTTTCAACAACATAAAAACATTGTCTTACAACAAATATTTTAGAAAGCCAAAAGCAAGTAAATTAGGGTTTATAAAATACATTTTTGCGATAATAAATATTTTGATCTTATCTTATCTCTTGGTAGTGCTATATTCAATAACTTATTTGGGAAGTGTTGAAATTTATTTTCCACATTTTGCATTCTTTTTTGGATTCATAGGTCTTTCTTATGGGCTAATTATGTATTCCAATTTTAGAAAAAGAAAAGTTTTGAGAGAGGCCGGTTTTGTTATTGGAGTGATATTTTTCGTTTTATTTTCAATACCAATGTTATCTACAGTTTTAAAAATAGACGATTTTTCAGAAAAATACAGCAGTATCTATTCTGAAATACCAGTTAGAGAAAATATGTTTTCTTTGACAGACTATTTTCTGGGAACAAAAATTGAAGGATACTCTTATAAAAAAGATGTGGTCTTTTATAAAGATGAAAAAGGGAACGATGATTTTATTGAACTGAAATTCGATTACTTTTATCCAGAAAACTCTGAGGAGAAATTACCTGTAATAGTGAGAATACACGGAGGTTCTTGGATATCTGGAAACAAAGGCTTTGAAAACATGATGCAGATGAACAAATACTTTGCTTCAAAGGGTTATGCTGTATTCGACATCCAATATGGGCTATACAATTTTGGAGAAAAAAGCGACAATCCAAGAAAAGGTAACTTCACAATAGAAGATTTGGTGAGACACATAGGCTTATTCGCCAACTACATATCAGTAAACAAAGAAGATTACAACATTGATCTGGATAACGTTTTTATTTCTGGTGGTTCTGCTGGAGGTCACCTTGCTACAGCCTATTCACTTGCAAAGAACAATTCAGAGTATAAAAACGATTTTTTAGACGATTTCAAAATAAGAGGAGTCATCCCATTTTACCCCGCAAATGCGCTGGCAGATGACGTGGGGTTAGAAGGGATAGAAGCTTACAATTCTCCTTCGTTGATGATTGAGGAAAATCAGCCACCATTTCTTATATACCAAGGAACTCACGATGGATATGTTTTCGTTGAAAATACGAAAAATTTTGTAGAAAAATACAAAGAAAAAGATAATAAAGCTGTAGCCCTTTATTTCCCGTATTCTGGACATGCTAACGACGTGTACTTTGAAGGGTACTACAATCAAATATTCTTACATTACATGGAAAATTTCATTAAACAGCAAATAAAAGATTAATTTTTGATATAATTTTATTAACTAAGGTTAATAAAATGAGGTGATGATATGAAAAAAACTATAATAATAACGCTAACAATACTCTTAATAACAGTTTCTTTTTCGTCCATATTCGAAGATACATTCAAAAAAGCTTTGAACTACTCCTGGAATGGAGAGTATGAAAAAGCAGAAGAGATATTCAAAGATTTGATGGAAACTTATAGAACTGTAGATGTTGTAATAGCCTATTCAAACATGCTTGCTTGGCAAGAAAAATATCAGCAAGCTCTGAGTGTATTATATCAATTCGAAGAAGAAAACAACGATATAAAAGCAAACAAAGCGAAAATATATTTTTGGATGGGAAACTTTTCAAAATCATACGAGTTATATGATGAGCTTTTAAACAGCGGATATGAGATAGAGCAGAACTTTAAAGACTTTTATAACTGGTACCAAGAAGTGATAAAACCATATGGTTCGTATAATGGAGTTATCCAAGAAGTAGAAAAACTTATAGACAATGGCGACGAAGAAAAAGCTGAATATTTGTTAGAACAATTATCGAAATACTTTGTCAACGACAAAAAAATCAGTATTAAAATGGCCGAAGTTTACGCAGAAAAAGGGGATTACCCTTCTGCAATTGGTTTTTTGGAAGCAATAGAACCAAAAGATTGTGAAGTATATATAAAAATGTTTGAAATAAACTATGAAGCCAAAAACTTTGACGACGCTTACCAGAATTATTCAGATATTCAAGAAACTTGTGTAAACAAAGTTGAATTCACCACGGAAGAACTCAATTTTATTAGCTGGTATGAGGATTTTATGAAAGATTATGAAAATTATACTGCAGCTATTTTAGAAGCTAATGAGTTTGCAAGAAACGAAGAATACAAAAAAGCAGAAGAAATATATCAAAATCTTTTAAAATATTACACAACAGAAGAATTAATCATTGGTTATTCCAACGTTTTAATATGGCAAGAAAAATATCAACTGGCAATAATATTCTTAAATTCAAGAAAAACAACTTCAAACAATATAAAAGCACAACTTGGAAAAGCTTATGAAGCTTCCGGAAACTATGAAAAAGCTTATTATACATATTCAGAATTGAAAGAAAGTAATTATGAGCTAACTGAAGAACAAAAAGAGTTTATAAGACTATACGAAAAATACTATTTAGATTAATAAAAAGGCATTTTATAGAGATGGTAATTCTTTGAATTACTCATCTCTGTTTGGTACTTTAAAAACACTTTTTTTCTTTCAGCTTTATCACAGTGGAATAGCGAAACAGCAAAAACAACTCTTCTGAATCTGTTGTTAAACAAGTTAGAACCAAATAAAGGAAATATAAAAATCAACCATTTAAAACAAATCCCTGAATGGCAAAACTGTTTGACGAAAGATAGAGTCGCCAAAAAAGGATATGATTTGTACATTTGGGATGAGTCTTTAAACTACATTGACATGCAAACAAGAAAAATAATTGAAAGAGGCTATATTAAAATATGACCCAACAATACTTTTTATTGAGTATGATAGATATTTTGTTAAAATCATAGCAACTGATATTATAAAACTTTAATTTTGCTATTAAGATAAATAATAAATAGCACTCTTCACTAGATCAAATTATTGAAAAAATAGTATCTTCAATCACTTGGAAATGCTAAAAATTGCAAACTCACAAAAAACAGTTCAAACATGCAATTTTTTTAACGCATTTCCAGTGTTCTTTCAGATAAATTTTGTACAATAATTTTCAATAGTTAATCGCATCTATTTATTATTTTATAAAGATTTAAAAAGAAAAAGGGGATGGTAAAAATGGTAATTTTGAAAGAAGTTAACGATGAAAATTTTTACAAATTAGTAAAAATGGAAAGACAAGAGCATGTTGCACCAAATGTATTTTCTATTGCACAAGCTTATTTATTTCCTGAAATGAAGCCAAGAGCAATATATAACAAAGAAAATGAACTGGTTGGTTTTGTTATGTACGGTCCTGACCCAGATCTAAACGATCAAATCTGGATTTGGAGGCTATCAATTGATACCCCCTATCAAAGGAAAGGATATGGTAGAGCAACTGTTAAAAAAGTCATAGAAAATGTTTTAGAAGAATATCCAGAAGAAAAACAACTTTGGCTTAGTACATTACCAGATAACGACAGAGCAATCAACCTCTACACTAGTCTAGGATTTAAAGATACAGGGAAAACTGAATATGATGAAAAAGTCTATGTTCTGGATTTAAAAAAGTAAAGAAAAATATCTTTTTATAAGGGGTTGGATAAAATGGTGTTCTTAGAAGAAATAAACCGGGATAATTTCTATAAACTGGTAAATATGAAAAAACAAGATCATGTAGCTCCAAATGTTTATTCTATTGCACAAGCATACGTCTATCCAAAAGGAAAACCAATGGCAATTATAAACGAAGAGAAAGAAGTAGCTGGTTTTGTAATGTATGGATTAGATGGTGATGATGAACTATGGATTTGGAGGTTGTCTATTGATACTCCCTATCAAAGGAAAGGATATGGAAAAGAAGCTGTTAAAAAAGTCATAGAAAATGTTTTAAGAGAATATCCAGAAGAAAAACAACTTTGGCTTGGCACTAACCCAGAAAACGAAAGAGCGATAAAATTCTATACAAGCTTAGGTTTCAAAGACAGTGGAAAAACAGCATACGACAATGAAAAAGTATTTGTATATAACTTGAAATAGATGAGTTTAAAAACTCGAGTCTGTAAAATAAATTGTGTAAAAACACCGAATAGGTAGTAAAAAACAAATGAAAAATGACAAAAAACGTCCCAGCAAAAATGAAAAAACTAGAAACTAATAAATTATAGAGAGTATAAAAAAATTGGATGCTTGTCTCCTGTTGAGTTCAGAAAACATGCATCCTTTTGTATATATTTTTTTATTAATTTTTGTGTCTACTTGACATGGGGCTGTTCAGATCACCACAAAATTAATAACTATTGTTTTAATTCAATGATATCAAAATTTTAATGATACTAATCCAAAATTTGATTAAAAAACCAAAAAGTGCTATAATTTAATTACAAAAAAAGTATTTCTACGCTTTTAAAGACGGTGACTTAAT
>Ga0182234_10251_pt1 | contig 17016 bp, 18 predicted proteins | sample hydfratesGB_TM_A_FD_145595 | JGI IMG/M metagenome (GOLD analysis project Ga0182234, IMG submission 145595) | Subsurface microbial communities from deep shales in Ohio, USA - hydraulic fracturing test GB_TM_A | ecosystem: Environmental > Aquatic > Deep subsurface > Shale gas/oil reservoir >...
CAAAACTACCTGAAGTGGCTTTAAATCTACCATTCTCTTCAACTAACATTATATCCATAAAATTTGTTTTTTCCTGAGTTCTTCGTAAAATAAGCTGGGCAGAATTCCAGTTTAACCCCTGAACACTATTGATATTGGTCAGTGTTTCTAATAAGAGCTGTTTTTCTTTTAACCACTGATCTATATTGGCTGCATTATCTTGAGCAGACTTTTCTGCTTCTTCAATTATTATGTTTTTTAAAATTGCTTTTGAGCTGTTGTAATAAAGAAACGAGCTTACAGAAATTATAACTAGTACTACTACTGAAACTGTAAGCAGTAGTTTGTGCTGAATACTTTTAAATTTAATCACATTAAATCCTCCCATTTGTTTATTTTATTGGATCAATGTAATTTTAACAGGGTAATGTTTCTAAAAGATTAATTTTGTGTTAACAATAGCAAAAAAATTTATTAATATTCAGGTGTTTTTAACTGTCTCCTGCAAATTAAGCGAATTAAATTTTAAGAATTATTTGTAATTATCTTTAAAATTAAACACCACTTTACAACTTTAACTAAGCAACATTCCTTTTATCAATAAAGTAGCTCAGGCTACTCTTTAAAATAGAATATATTTTTGTACTTTCGAGCCTGGATACGAAACTATCTAAAATTAATTCTTCCCTGATATAAAGGGCTAATTGGGATTTTATCTCCTGGGGACTTAAAGATCTTAATTCACTAAATTCTTCTGCCCAAAAGGGAAGTATTTTAGCAAAAGTATAGGCTAATCCTAAAAGATTAATATACGTTTCTATACCTTTTTCTGTACGGATCATATAATTACCAAATGACCAGAACTTCTTTAACTCATAAAAGATAACTTCAATATCCCAGCGTATTCCATAATCACTAAAGGAACTATTAGCAAAAATATTATCTTTTTCTTTCTCTGTTTCTTCTTTTGGTTTGGATAGTTCTTCTAAGCTGCATTCTTTAGGATTAGTATTAATAAACATTCTCGGACTTTTAAAATCATCAATATCTTTAACTGTAACCATAATTTCTATAGTTTGATCCTTAAATAATCTTGTTTTGACTAATTTATTAGCCTGATAATAATCTCCATTCTTCTTATATTCTAAATCTTTAATGTTTAACTTTTCGCCATAAATAGGATTTCTACCTCTTTTACCATTTGGTTTAGGAGGAAGATCAAAAATAGCAGTATCATAACGAACAGCAGCAATAAGTTCCAGGTTATCATGTTCTTTAACACAAGAAAGAACATCACCTTTGGTGTACCATGAATCACAAAGGAGAGTTACATTTTTATTTTCAAGTAAATCCATAATATTATCTACTAATTCTCTGGTGATAGTTAATTTGCTTTTCTCTTTTTTGTATAACCTGAAACCTATTGGGATAGTTTTATATTCAACACCATCTTTTGAACTGGAAACAGGTATAGATATAGCTAAACAGACAAAAGTATTTCCTTTTAAATAGCTGCTGTTATTACGTCTAACATGGTCAAAGAAAGTATTATGACCGGCAAATTTATCACCAAATTTTTCCTGTAAAGTATCATCAACAATTAAAAATATTTGCCTCTTCGCTATTTAGTGTGGGTTTTCATTGTTATTTTATTTAATATAGCTGAATTTATTCATTTTCATATCCAATTATGGTATACTTTACCTATACTATAACAGGAGATGATTTTAATGTTTAATAATATAAATTTATTCACTCAGGCTTTAGGAATAGAAGACCCATGGAAACTTGATAAAATAGATTTTAATAAAGATGATGGTCGATTGGATATTTACATTTCTCACAAAAGAGGCAGTAAATTTCCCTGTCCTGAATGCGGTGAAAAATCACCTATCCATGATACTAAAAAAAGAACCTGGAGACATCTTAATTTCTTTCAGTACAGAGCCTACATACATGCTAAAATGCCAAGAACAAAATGCACAGACCATGGAGTGCTGCAAGTTAAAGCACCATGGGCTGAACCAGGTTCAGGATTTACAATGCTTTTTGAAGCTTTCATTATGCAATTAGCTACAGCTATGACTGTCAATGAAATAGCTGAATTAGTTGGCGAACATGATACAAGACTCTGGAGAATACTAAACCGTTATGTAGATGAAGCCCGTGCTGAAGAAGATTACAGCACCACCGATAAAATCGGTATTGATGAAACTTCAAGTAAGAAGGGACATAACTACATAACAATATTTGTGGATCTTGATAAATCAAAAATAATCTATATTACTGAGGGTAAAGATTCTTCAACTGTTGATTCTTTTGCCTTAAATTTAAAATCACATAACGGTGATCCTAAAAACATTAAAAAGATCTGCTGTGATATGTCACCAGCCTTTATTAAAGGTGCTGCTGATAACTTTTCTCAGGCTAAGGTCACCTTTGATAAATTCCATGTGATGAAAGCTGTAAATAAGGCTGTTGATCAGGTAAGACGCAACGAACAGTCTGATAACAAAGAACTTAAAAGAACAAGATATATCTGGCTTAAAAACAAGAAGAATTTAACCAAAAAGCAGAAAAAGAAACTAAAATCACTATCTGAAATGAATCTAAAAACAATGAGAGCCTATAATCTTAGATTATCTTTGCAGGAATTCTGGAATATAGATGATCTTACAACAGCAGCAAGCTACCTGCAGAAATGGTATCTCTGGGCGATTCGCAGCCAGCTGGAACCAATGGTTGAGATAGGTCGATTTATTAATAGACACTGGCAGGGGATAATGAACTATATTGAAAGCCATATTAACAATGGGATATTAGAGGGCTTAAACAGTATTGTTCAAACCATAAAAAGAAAAGCCAGAGGGTTCAGGAATTTAAATAATTTCATGACAGCTATATATTTAAAGTGCGGTAAACTTGAATTTGATTTACCTAAAGCATTTATTTAATATTAAAATTCATGCTAGCTTAAGGCTATATTTAAATTCCACGTTACCATTAATGTTAATATATGCCATTTGGGTTACCCACACTAAATAGCGAAGAGCCAAATATTTTTTCATTTGCAAGTTCCTGTGGAATAATTTCTAAAAGTAAGGTTACTGTTCTTTTCATTATGTTTTCCAGGCTAAATTTGCTATATGAAAAGAAATAGTATACAGAATTCAAACTGCTTTCCATATGTCTGGAGATGAAATTATTCCAAATAAATCTAATAGAATGGATTTTATCAAAGCTTATAATTGAGATTACAATCCAAAAAAACATTTTAAAAGTTTTCTTAGTAAAGATATCACGATATTGATTACAAAATTTATTGATAAATGAGTAGATACTTTTTTGATTTTCTGATATAATATTCATGCGGCTGATTTCCTTTCTTTTATATTTTCGGTGTTGAAAATATTATATCAGAAAAGGAGATTAGTCGCATTTTTTATTTATATTTCTTGTAAAGTGGTGAAATTAAATATAATGATAATAGAAAGTATACAATTCGGGAGGGATAAATAATGGAATATAGAACTATTGGTAAAACAGGAGTCCAGGTTTCGCCACTCTGTTTTGGAACGATGTCCTTTGGTGGAATTGCTGACGAAAATATGTCGCGTAAGATGTTTAAGGAAGCACGTGATCGAGGTATTAATTTTTTTGATTCTGCGGATGTATATAATGAAGGCCGCTCTGAAGAACTGCTGGGTAAGTTTATGCAGGAACATAAATGTCGGGATCAGCTGGTCATTACTTCTAAGGTTTATGGTAAAACAGCTGAAGATGTTAATGCAAAAGGGCTTTCCCGCCGTCATATTAAACTGGGAGTAGAGCAGAGTTTAAGCAGATTGAAGACTGACTGGATTGACTTCTATTTTGTCCACAGCTTTGATTCGAAAACAGATATGCTGCAGACTTTAAGAGCTGTGGATGATCTGGTTAAAGAAGGTAAGATTCTGTATCCGGCAGTCAGCAACTGGGCAGCCTGGCAGATAGAAAAAGCGCTGGGGATTTCTCGTCAGGAGAGTCTGGCTCGCTTTGAGATGATCCAGCCGATGTATAATCTGGCTAAACGACAGGCAGAAGTCGAAATTTTGCCGATGGCTGCAGCAGAAAAGATGGGCGTTATTTCTTATAGTCCTCTAGGTGGTGGACTATTAACCGGTAAGTATGGAAAAAATAAACGGCCGGATAAAGGTAGATTAGTCGAAAGAGAAGATTATGCATCCCGTTATGGTTTAAAACAGTATTATCAAATAGCAGAAGATTTTAGTAATCACGCTCGAGAAAAAGGTGTTGACCCGGCATCATTAGCAGTTGCCTGGGTAATGTCAAATCCAGCAATTACTGCTCCAATTATTGGAGCCCGCAACTTAGAACAGCTTAAGGGTTCTCTGGGAGCACTGGATATCGAGATGACTGAGGAGTGGAGAAAAGAAATTACAGATCTTTCAATAACTCCTCCGCCGGCAACAGACAGATTAGAAGAACAGAAAAATATAAGTTATTTTTAGTATTGATAAATTTTTAATATAAAAAGCAGGAGGTTTTAATTTATGAATAAAGAAGATATTGCAAAAACCATTGATCATACTCTTTTAGGAGCAGAGGTAACTAAGGCAGGGGTTAAGAAAAAATGTGCTGAGGCCAGAGAATATAATTTTGCTTCAGTCTGTACTAACCCGGATCAGGTTGCCTTAGTTAAAAAAGAGTTATCCGGCTCAGAAGTTAGGGTCTGTACAGTGATTGGTTTTCCCCTGGGAGTTAATTTAAGTGAGACAAAGGCTGCAGAAGCTAAAGCAGCTGTCAGTCAGGGTGCTGATGAACTGGATATGGTTATGAAGATCGGTGCACTAAAAGAAGGAGATTACAGAACAGTAAAAAATGATATTGAAGCTGTTGTCAAAGCGGCTCAGGGTAAGCTGGTTAAAGTTATAATAGAAACCTGTTATTTAACAGATGAGCAGAAAGTTAAAGCCTGTGAAATTGCTAAAGAAGCAGGAGCAGATTTTGTAAAAACCTCAACTGGTTTTGGCAGTGGTGGAGCAGCTGTAGAAGATATAGTTTTAATGCGAAAAACAGTTGGCGAAGAAATGGGAGTTAAGGCTTCTGGAGGTGTTCACAGTTTAGAAGAGGCACAGGCCATGATTGAGGCAGGAGCGACTAGAATTGGCGCCAGCTCTGGAGTTCAGATAATTGAAGGAGCAGAAGTTAGTGGAGATTATTAAAAATTAACTTAATAATAAATAAGTAAAACAAAAGGTCTGTCAGAAGCTTTTTCTCTGGTGGGCCTTTTCTAATTTTAATTTCACTGTAAATAGTGTTAAAATTAAGATAGTATAAGAAATTTCCAAAATAACTTGACAGCCATGGATTATATAATTATAATAGACACAATACTTTAATACTTTAACATGATAAAGGACTAAAATAATAAGGGGGAGGCAAAATAGATGAATGCATTTGTAGAAGGAGTTAGAGATATTTTACCGGCCGAACTGAGGAAAAGAAGAGCTATCTATCAGACAATAAGAAAGGTTTTTGAAGCCAATGCCTATCAGGAAGTTATCACACCAACTCTTGAGTCGTTAGAATTGTATGCAGGTATAGAAGGACTGGTTGATAAAAGTGAGATGTTTAAGGTAGTTGATGACAGGGGACAAATTTTAGTTTTAAGACCGGATCTGACAATGCCGATTGCAAGACTGGCAGCCAGCCGTTTTCAGGATAGTCCGCGACCACTTAAATTTTCATATTTAAGTTCAGCTTTTCAGTCAAAGAATTCTCAGAGTTTAAGTCTCAAAGAAAAAACTCAGGCTGGAGTTGAGCTGATTGGTTCAGCCAGTTTAGAATCTGATCTGGAAATGATTCTGCTTTTAATCAAAACAATGCAGAAAGTTGGAGTGGAAGAACCTCTGGTGGATATCGGTCATGCGGATTTAATTAATGAAATTTTTGCAGATTTGAAAATTGCTGAAACTGAAAAAAAAGAACTGCGCCAGCTGCTGGCAGCCAAAAACAAAGTTGGAATTAAAAATTATATTAAAAATATTGAACTGACAGAAGATGCAGCAGAAGTCCTGCTGAGATTGCCCTCGCTTTTTGGTGCTCCCAAAAAGGTAGTTAAAGAATTAGAAAAAATGCCTTTATCAACTGAGACTAAAAATGCCTTAAAGACTTTAGAAAAGCTATTTAATAAACTGGAAGAGTTTGAGGCTCTTAAATATATTACCTTTGATCCAATGTTAATTTCACGTCACGGCTATTATACTGGCCTGATATTTAAAGGTTATGCCAAAGGATACAGCAACCTGCTGGCAAGTGGTGGACGGTATGATAATCTAACAGAAAAATTTGGAGTTGAAGAGCCTGCCGTCGGCTTTGCTCTGGAAATAGAAAATCTACTTGATTATTTAAATCGGACAGAAAATTTTAGTGAAGATCTGGGAAAAAGATTTTTAATTTCCTACCAGCAGGATAAAGACTTTAAACTTGCCTGTGAGCTGGCAGAAGATTTGAGAAATGCTGGTTTTGTGACAGAAGTATATAATGGAGCTGACAGCAAATACTTAGATTTTCAGCAGGTGGATTTTGAGATTAATCTGGAAGCTGAAAATCTGGAATTAAAGCAAAATGGTGGAGCGAGTACAGTAATCGAAAGAAATCAGAAAGAAGCATTAGAATATCTGATTTTAAATAAAATAGAGGAGTGGGAATAATGGATAATCTCTGTATTGCCATGGCCAAAGGAAGGCTGGCAAAAGAAGCGGTCAATCTCTTCCGGGAGGCCGGATATGACTTACCTGAAAACATGCTTAAATCACGTAAGCTGATTTTTGAAATAGAAAACGAAAACTTTGAAATTATTTTAGTTAAGCCAGCAGATGTACCGATTTATGTGGAATATGGCACAGCTGATCTGGGGATTGTGGGTAAGGATACTTTACTGGAAGAAAATCGTGATCTCTATGAAGTTTTAGATTTAAATTACGGAGTCTGTGAGTTTGCTCTGGCCGGTCTTCCTGACCGAAAAGATACTTTACTGGAACATAAGGTAGCAACTAAATATCCTGATTTTACCCGGCGTTATTTTCGCAAAAAGGGAGAACCGGTTGAGATCATTAAATTGAATGGCTCAATTGAGCTTGCTCCACTTACCGGTCTGGCTGATACAATTCTGGATATTGTAGAAACCGGCAGAACCTTAAAGGAAAATGGCCTGGTAGTCTATGAGAGTATTAGAGATTTATCTGCTCGTCTGGTGGTCAACAAGGTAAGTATGAAGACCAGACAGAAAGAGATTGCTTCTATTATTGAAGCTCTAGATGAAGTAGTAACTGGAGATGATAGTGATGCTTAATCTAAAAAGGATTAAAGATGGTCGAAAAAATGTGGAACAGGTTAAGGAGCTGCTGGACAGCCGTTCCGGTGATAAACTGGCTCAATATCGAGAAATAGCGGCAGGGATTTTAAAAAATGTTCAAAAAAATGGTGACCTCGCAGTTTTAGAATATACTTCTCGTTTTGATGGAGTTGAATTTGAAGCTTCAGAGCTGGAAGTAAGAGAAGAAGAAATTGAAGCTGCACTTAAAGAAGTAGATGCTAATTTTATTCAGGCTCTAAAAAATGCAGCAGCTAATATAGAGGATTTTCATGCTGAACAAAAGGACAGATCCTGGCAGAAGCAGAAAAAACCGGGGATTATTACCGGTCAGGTCTGCAGGCCGCTAAAAAGAGCTGGAGTTTATGTACCTGGAGGTAGAGCAGCCTATCCTTCTTCAGTTTTAATGACAGTTATCCCGGCCAAAGTGGCAGGAGTTGAAGAAATCATAATGCTGACTCCACCTGATAATGAGGGAAAGGTAAGTCCAGTGATTCTGGCAGCAGCTGAGATTGCAGGTGTTGATCGGATATTTAAAATTGGTGGTGCCCAGGCAGTGGCTGCAGCAGCTTATGGAACTGAAACTGTTCCTGGAGTTGATATTATTGTCGGTCCGGGCAACATTTATGTGTCTATGGCTAAAGAGCTGGTTTTTGGACAGGTAAAAATTGATATGACTGCCGGTCCCAGCGAAATTATGATTATGGCAGAAAAAGAATCTGATCCAGCCTATATAGCAGCTGATCTGATGAGTCAGGCTGAACATGATCCTCTGGCCTCTTCTATCCTGGTTACAGATGCACCGGAGTTGATAGGCAGAGTGGAAAAAGAATTAGAAAAACAGATTGAGAAAATGAGCAAAAAAGAAATTATTAAAGAATCACTGGAGAATTTTGGGCTGATGATTGAGGTTGAAAACCAGGAAGCAGCAGTGGAAATGATCAACCTGGTTGCTCCCGAACACCTGGAGCTGGCAGTCAAAAACCCATTTGAACTGCTGCCGGCAGTAGAGAATGCAGGCTCCATCTTTTTAGGAGAATATACTCCGGAGCCAATTGGAGATTATTATGCAGGCCCAAATCATGTGCTGCCTACAAATTCAACTTCTAGATTCTTTTCTCCTTTATCTGTACGAGATTTTGTTAAGTATTCCGGTTTTATCCACTACAGTAAAGAGGCACTTAAAGAAGCAAGTGCTGATGTAATCTGTCTGGCAGAAGGAGAAGGACTTGACGCCCATGCTAATTCAATTCGGATTAGAAAAGAAAAATAACTAAATTTGAGCATCAATTAAAATAGCAAATATTAAAATAAGTAGTAAAAGCTGAAGGAGGAAAAAATGAACAGTAATAATTTAAATAACAAAGAGCAAATCTTAAAAGAACAGCTGCGGCCTGAAGTTAAAGCGATTTCGTCCTATCAGGGCGAAGAAGATGACTTTGAGGTAAAAATTAACCTTTCAGAAAATGAATCCCCTTTTGATCTGCCGCAGGAGATTAAGGATAAGTTTAAAAAAGAATTTGATCAACATGATATCAATCGCTATCCGGAAATTTATTCGGAACGCCTACATCAAACTCTGGCTGATTATTTAGGCGGAGAGCTGGATAAGGAGGTTAGTACTGAAGAGGTAATGGTCGGCAACGGTTCAGATGAAATACTGGATATTTTAATTAGATGCTTTGTCGAACCGGGAGATGTTGTGCTTTCCCAGGCCCCTACTTTTTCGATGTATAAATATTTTACTGAGCTAAACGGTGGTCGTTACGAAGAACTGCCGCTGACTGAAGACTTTGATTATCAGAATATCAAGAATAAAATTGACGAATTAGATCCCAGGCTTATCTTTTTCTGTTCTCCCAATAATCCAACCGGTGAGGTTCTGGAAAGAGAAATGATCTTAAAAGTGGCTGAATATTTTACTGGTCCGGTGCTGGTTGATGAGGCTTATGCAGATTTTAATGAAATTGATCTGATGCCGGATGTCAGTGACTATCCTAATCTTGTAGTCACCCGGACTTTCTCCAAGGCTTTTGGTCTGGCAGGAATTCGTTTTGGTTATCTATATGGAAATCAAGTTTTAGTGGAAGAACTGAAAAAAGTCTTAAAACCATATAATTTAAACTCCTTAACAGACATCCTGGCTTGTTTAATCCTGGAGAATGATGATATTATAAAAGAAAGAATCAAATTTATTAAAAAAGAACGTCAGAAGCTTTATCAGAAGCTGAATCAGTATCAAAAGTGGCAGCTTTATCCCTCAATGGCCAATTTTCTTTACATAGCAGGCGAAAAAACTGTGGAGTTTAAAAATATTTTAAATCAGCAGGGAATTAAGATCAGATCTTTTAGTGGTCAGCCGCCGGCGATTAGAATTACTATCGGCAGTAGAGAAGAAAATGAGGCTGTGTTAAGGGCTTTTGCAGAATTTAAAGAGCAAAATTAGGAGTGATTTATGATGAGTAGAGATCGGGTAGCAGTTGAGCAGCGCAAGACAAAAGAGACTGAAATTATTGCCAGTGTAAACCTGGATGGAAAAGGTAGAAGTGAGATTACAACAGGGATCGGATTTTTTAATCATATGCTGGATCAAATTGCCCGCCACGGGAACATTGATCTTGAGCTTTCTGTTAAAGGGGATCTCCAAATTGATCAGCACCATACAGTAGAGGATACCGGAATTGCACTGGGTAAAGCTTTTGCCAGGGCGATAGGAGACAAAAAAGGTATCAGCCGTTTCAGCAGTGCTTTAGTTCCTCTGGATGAAACTTTAGTCAGAGCAGTTGTTGATATCAGCGGCCGTCCTTATTTATATACTGATTTACCATTTACAAGAGAAATGGTTGGAGATTTTCCTGCAGAAATGGTGGTCGAATTTATGCGGGCTTTTGTCTTTAATGCAGGGATTACCCTTCATTTAGAAATACTTCACGGAGAAAACTGCCACCACCAGATCGAGGCAGTTTTTAAAGCTCTGGCCCGGGCGCTGAAAGAAGCAGTAAAAATCGAATCAGATGAAATTCCTTCCACAAAGGGTGTGCTGTAAGTGATTGCGATTATAGATTATGGAGCCGGAAATTTAAACAGTATTCAAAAGGCACTGGAGTTTGTAGGGGAGGAGACAGTTATTTTAGAAGAGGGTAAGCAAGAAGATGTAGATAAATATTCAGGTCTGGTCTTACCCGGAGTAGGTGCTTTCCCGGGAGCAATGAAAAGACTGCAGGAAGATAATTTTATAGAATTTATTGAAAAATTTGTAGCTGCAGGAAAACCTTTTTTAGGAGTCTGTCTGGGAATGCAGCTTTTATTTGAATGGGGATTTGAGGATCAAAAAACTGCAGGACTGGGACTGCTTAAGGGAAATATTACTAAAATGGAAACTGAATACAAGATTCCTCATATGGGCTGGAATCAGCTTGAGATAATTAAAAATGACCCTTTATTTAATGGTCTGCCGGAAAATCCTCATTTTTACTTTGTTCATTCCTATCAGCTGACAGAGGTTACAGACCAGGTTCTGGCCGCAGTTGGCTATGGTTCTACAGTACCGGCAGTAGTCAGGAAAGATAATGTAATTGGGTTTCAGTTTCATCCCGAAAAAAGTGGAGATAATGGGATTAAACTTTTAGAAAATTTTAGGGAGCTGTTATAGATGCTAGTATTACCGGCAATTGATTTAAAAGCAGGTGAGGTAGTCCGGCTTAAGCAGGGAGATTTTGAACGCAAGACTGTTTACAGCCAGAATCCTTTAGAGGTTGCAGAGGATTTTGCAGCTAAAGGAGCAGAATGGCTGCATTTAGTTGACCTGGATGGTGCTTCTGCAGGTGAGAGCAAAAACTTTAATGTAATCAAAAAAATTGCAGCCGAGACTGAGCTTAAGATACAGACCGGAGGCGGAATCCGTAAAAAGGAGGATGTAAAACGTCTGCTGGATTTGGGAGTTAAACGGGCAATTATCGGAACCCTGGCAGTTAAAGACCCGGAAACCCTGGCAGAAATACTAACTGAATTTGGGTCAGAGAGTATTTTGGTCAGCATTGATGCCCGGGATGGTAAAGTGGCAACTTCAGGCTGGCTGGAAGCAAGCGAAAGAGATATGCTTGATTTTGCTAAAGAAATGGAAGCTCTGGGGGTCAAGTATATTCTATATACAGATATTGGTCGGGATGGAATGCTCAGTGGTCCTGATTTTGCAGGATTAAAGAAATTAAAATCTGCGACTGAGCTAAATATTATTGCCTCAGGTGGAATCAGTTCCAATCAGGATTTATATGATCTGGCAGCAGCAGATTTTTACGGAGCAATTACTGGTCAGGCAATTTATCAGGGGAAAGTAGATTTAAAAGAAGTACTAAAAAAGCTGGGTGAAAATAATGCTTAAAAAAAGAATTATTCCCTGCCTGGATATTAAAGATGGCAGAGTAGTTAAAGGTGTAAATTTTGTTGGTTTAAGAGATGCTGGTGACCCGGTGGAATCTGCTAAGGAATATAATGATCTGGGGGCAGATGAACTTGTCTTTTTAGATATAACTGCCACCAAAGAAAAACGCAAAACTTTAGCTCAGCTGGTGGGCAAAGTTGCTGCTCAGGTTTTTATACCACTGACAGTTGGTGGTGGAATCAGAACAGTAGAGGATATGCAGTTTATTTTAAGAGCAGGAGCTGATAAGGTTTCTGTAAATTCAGCTGCGGTCAAAAATCCGAAACTGGTACGTAAAGGAGCACTTAAGTTTGGCTCCCAGTGTATTGTCGGAGCGGTTGATGCAGCAAAAAGAGAATCAGGAGAAGGCTGGGAGATCTTTATTCATGGAGGCAGCAGAGAGACCGGAATTGACCTGATCGAATGGGTCAAAGAACTGGAAGAACTGGGAGCAGGAGAGATTCTTTTGACCAGTATTAATTCTGATGGTACCAAAGCTGGCTTTGATCTGGAGATGCTAAAAGCTGTGACAGCTGCAGTTAATATTCCTGTGATCGCCTCAGGTGGTGCCGGCAGTATCCAGCACTTTGTGGATGTTTTTAAAGAAACCGGAGCCGATGCGGCACTGGCAGCTTCGATTTTTCACTTTGGAGAAATTGCAATTAGAGATGTCAAAACTGAACTGGAAAAAGCAGAAATACCGGTCAGAATTGAAGAAAGCAAATAGAGTTTTAGAATTTTAAAAGTTTATATTGATAAAACAAAATTTAATAGATTTTAAGAATTGTACCGCAGAGAGGATAGGTGATTGAGTGTTAGAAGTAATAGATAAATTAGATGAGATTAATTTTAAATATAATGAGCAGGGATTAATGCCTGCGGTTGTTCAGGATTATCAGACCAAAGAGGTTCTGATGGTGGCCTATGTAAATGAAGAGTCACTTAATTTGAGTTTAGAAAAGGGAGAAACAGTGTTTTACAGCCGCTCCCGCCAGGAATTATGGCATAAGGGAGAAACCTCTGGTAACACCCAGGAGATTAAAGAAATTTATTATGACTGTGATCAGGATACAATATTATTTATGGTTGATCCTGCAGGCCCGGCCTGTCATACAGGTGAAAATTCCTGCTTTTACCGTAAAATTGCAGAGGAGACTGAGGCCAAGGCTGAAAAGATGATGGAAATGGAACAGCAGGCTCAGAATATAGAAGCTGAATTTGAAACAGAAAAAGTTGTGGATTTTCTTTATGATTTAATTTTAAGTCGGAAGCAAGAAATGCCAGAAGGGTCCTATACCACCTATCTTTTTGAAGAAGGTATAGATAAAATTTTAAAAAAAGTTGGCGAAGAGTCAGCAGAGGTGATTATAGCCTCCAAAAACGAGCCAGAAGAAGAATTGGTTTATGAAACAGCAGATCTGGTTTATCATATGCTGGTTTTACTGGTCAAAAGAGGAATTAATCCCGACCAGATAAGAAAAGAACTTAAAAAGAGACATAAATAAAACTTATATATAGGATGAGTTAGAAAAAAGGGGTCTGAAATCATTGAGGCAGGGGAAAATGTTTTTGAGCAGTATTGTTGTTAGGGGGGAGGCAGTTGGAAAAGCTATTTAGTAAATTTAAATACATAATAATTATTTTCCTGGCCTTGATAATGATTTATATCTTTTCAGGACAGTATACAAATGTCAAAAAAGTAGTGGAAGACAAATATAACAGTCGGCAGCAGTTAGTAGAGAAAAATATTCTGCAGACTTTACACTATATTAATAATGCCTACAAAATTTTAGAGCAGCAGTTAAATCAGGAGATGAGAGAATACTCAGAGCAGATGGCGGCCAAATATAGAGAAAATCCAGATGTGATGGCATGGGACTTAGCTGAACTTCAGCAGCAGTTTCGCGGTTATGATATTTATATAATAGATCAGAGTTTGAAAATAATTAAAACTACATATCAAGATGATCTGGGACTTGATTTTTCTAAATTTGGCAGTTTTGCTTCTGTCTTAAGAAATCGGATGGAAGGAAATGAGTTTGAAGTTGATCGAATTGATTTATCGACTCAGGCCGGAGAAATAAAAAAATACAGTTATATGCCCAGTTCTGATCATCAATATTTATTTGAATTAAGTGTTAGTATTGAAGATCAATACCCCTCTTTTCAGAGTTTAAATCTGTTTAAAGATGCAACTGCTTTAACTTCGGAATATGAGATGGTAGAAGATATTTCTTTTTACAGTGTCGAACCTCTAAATTATGAAGTTGCCAGGATTAGAAATAGTAAAAAGCCTTATATAAATCCAGATGTACCAGAATTTGAAGAAGAACTTGCCCGTCAGACAGTTATTAATAATTCCAGACAGGAAGATACAGCTAATATAGATGGTGTTCAGTATCGCTATCGGTTTTTCCCGGCTCTAGTAAGTGGGGGAGAAGTGGAGCAGGGATGGAATTTCTATGTGGTTGGTATTGTTTATAATGAGCAGATAATGCAGAATGAAATTAGCAGTTACCGCCGTTTATTTGCAGTTAATATTGTTTTACTGGCAGCTTTGTTTGCCAGCTTTATTGCAGTGGTGGTATATTTATTAAGAAAGTTTGAATATCAGGCCTATCATGATAAATTAACCGGTCTGGCAAATAGAAAATATTTTGTAGAAAAGTTCAAGAAATTAAAAGAAAAAACCGATTTTTCTGGCAATAATATTGGAATTGTTTTTATAGATATTGATAAATTTAAAGGAATTAATGATAGTTATGGTCATGATATAGGAGACAGAGTTTTAGAAAACATTGCCTTTCGAATGGAAAATAATTTGAAGGAAACAGATATTACAGCCAGAATGGGTGGAGATGAATTTGTAGTTGCTCTAGTTGATTTAGATTCTAAAACAAAAATCATTAAAGTAGCAAAAAGATTAATTAAAGAACTTAAAAAACCACTTATTATTGATGGACAAGAAATTGTTATTGGGATCAGTGCAGGTCTAAGCTTTTATCCTGATGATAGTAAAGTACTAGAAAAACTTATAAAAAATGCTGATGCAGCAATGTACAGGGCAAAAAGAAAAGATAATGATATAGAAAGTAATTAAAAATGGGAGGAAAAAAATGAAGATAACATATGAATCAATAGGAGAAATAAGGTCACCATTTAAGGGCTCTGAGGGAACTCCTATTCAACCAACAGCCGCAGGGTCTGCTGCAGGAAAAATTGAATTACTACCTGAATATCAGGAAGGACTAAAAGATCTGGCAGGTTTTTCACATTTGATATTATTGTATCACTGTCATAAAGCTGGAAAACCTTCTTTAACAGTAAAACCATTTATGGAAGATAAAGAGCATGGAATTTTTTCAATTAGAGCTCCCAGTCGCCCCAATTCAATTGGTCTTTCGATTGTCCAACTGGAAAAAATTGAAGATAATATTTTATATATTAAAGATGTTGATATACTGGATAAAACACCTTTGCTTGATCTAAAACCTTATGTCCCGGAATTTGATAGAAGAGATGAGGTTAAAATTGGTTGGATGGAAGAAAATATCAATAAACTTTCCTCTGTAAAAGATGATGGTAGATTTGCAGATAAGTAAAATTTCATTTTAGAATAAAAATATTGCTTCTGGTTTTTTCATATAATAGTTTTTATCTGTTATAGAATTTATTGGCAGAAAACAGATGGGATACAGCATACGGGTTAGGAGTTCATATCAGCCTCAGGGGATCAAATTTCAAAAGTAGTCATGTAAATATATGCTACAGGAGGAATACTAGATCTACCCTGGATATCTTTGAATATCATTATATCAGGGACTAAATCTAAAATTAATAGAAACAAGCAAATTTATATTTAAATAGTGATAAAATTTCAATATCACTAACTATATTATACGAGGAAGATGGGTTATGAATTTGGAATTTATGGTGCCAGAATGGTCTATCAAAATCCATTTAATAATGGCATATTAGAAGGTTTAAACAGTTATAGTTCAGATCATAAAAAGAAAAGCAAGAGGATTTAGAAATACAGATAATTTTATAACAGCTATTTACCTGCAGTGTGGTAAACTTCAATTTGATTTACCGAGGGCTTTTATTTAAAAGCAAATCTTTTGCCTGCTATATTATATTTTCTATTACCATTAACACCAATATATACCATTAATGTTTTCCACACTAAATAGCGAAGAGCCAAATTATAATTACTTATATAGCACAAAAATAATATATGTGGAGTGATTAATGTGACCAGTAAAAAAGTATCACCTTCAATTGATAAATGGCTTAAAGAAGCAAAATCCGAATCGAAAGCCTTAAATGAGGGAATGTATCTTGTTCATAATGGAATTGTCCGTCAAAGCTCCAGGGCTAAAGTCCGGCAGGGTGTGGAAGATGACAATGTTAAGGGAATGGATTTTGATTATGATGCTGCAAAGGTTGATCAGTCTGTTGCTGAAACAAAAAAGATGAATGGTATCTTTCATGTTAGAGTCTGGCTTAATCAGGGTCAGCTTGAAGTTGGAGAAGATATAATGTATGTCCTAATTGGTGGAGATATACGGCCTCATACAATCGATGCTCTGCAGTTTTTAGTAGCAAAAATTAAAAATGATTGTGTAAAAGAAATAGAGAAGAAATAATTTAAAGGAATTTTACAATAAATGCTGAAATATAATAGCTGAAATAATCTGTGATTTTGCTGCTGAAAATAATTTTGACCTAATTATTTTGGTTAATAAAAAGGATGAAGAAAAAACATTCCTATTGGGTGGAACAAGTGATAAGGTAGTGAGGCATGCTGAAGCAGCAGTAATGGTTGTTAAATAATTATTTAAATTAAGCCTAAAAAAATTTCGTTTATTGATGATGACACTTTTAATCGGTTGGATGAATATTTAGAGACTTAGACCAGCCATACAGCAATTTTCAACTGGAAAGTGTTCATATAGTAGAAAAAATACTGACTGCTTTTAATAAGGGGGAGAAGGATAAAGCTAGATTCTGGATTCAGATGAAGAGTAAAATTATTTTAAAAAATAAATTACAAAAATCATAAAATTTGAGGGGTAAACTATGCAATTTTTAATCAACAATTCGCAATTTTGGCGCAGTGATGGGATTAATGAAAACCCGCCGGAAAAGTTTGAACTTAAATTAAATGATGGAAAACTTGAGCTGCCGACAGAAGTTAGAGCCAGACTGGGACTCGACACAGAAACAGAAGTTAGAA
>Ga0182234_10253_pt1 | contig 16973 bp, 20 predicted proteins | sample hydfratesGB_TM_A_FD_145595 | JGI IMG/M metagenome (GOLD analysis project Ga0182234, IMG submission 145595) | Subsurface microbial communities from deep shales in Ohio, USA - hydraulic fracturing test GB_TM_A | ecosystem: Environmental > Aquatic > Deep subsurface > Shale gas/oil reservoir >...
CTTAGTGAGAAGGCATTTCAATATAGTATTCTTCAATATTCAATTTTCTTCCGTCTGGAGTTTCTTCTTCGTATTCTTTAATAAATTTTCCGCCTAATGAAAGAGGAATTTTCTTGCTAGGTATGTTATCTTTATCTACTGGATAGGTAATATATTTGACTTTTAAATTAGATTTTGCCCATTCAGTTATGGCTGTTATAGCTTCTCTACCATAGCCTTTACCGAAAGCATCTTTTTTAATCCAAATTCCAAGTTCAGGAATTTCAGAAGTCGTATTATGCAACCCTGCGTTTCCAATAAATTCATTAGTATCTTTTTTTCTGATAACCATTTGTAAGTTTGAGTTTTCTCTTAATCCTTTGAGAGAAGAATTAATGAAATTTTCTACTTCGTATATTTCTTTAGGTGCTGTTGGATACATATACTTCGTTATATCTTCAGTGAAATTTTCAAAGATATCTTCTTTATCTTGTATCGATATAGGTTTTAAAATCAACCTGTCTGTTTCTATTACCACATCTAAATAACTCATCTTCATCCCCCATTTATAGTTTTTATAAAGATATTATATAATAAAATATAAAGGATTAAAAGTTGGAAAATAATATTTTTAATGTTGGAAGATGGATGCTGGAAGTTGGTAGTAAAAAACATTGTCAAAAACTATATACTCTGTCATTTCGACTAAGCGGAAGCGCATGGAGAAAACTCATCAGTAAATTTCACGCAGTGAAATTAAGCTTTTAAAATAGTTCAATTTTCTACGAAAATTTACTGATGGGATGTCTCGACGATGCTCGACATGACAGACGTAATAGTTTATAACTCTTGTTTTCGCTAACAATAATATAAAATTTGTACTAAAATTCTCAATAGTTCGTTGTTTTTATTAATTATTTTGCTGGGAAATCCAAAATTATTAGAACTGGAAGTAATGAAGAAATATAAAAAAAGAAAAGTATTTGAGTTTTACTGAGTGAAACACTTTAAAAACTGTTACTTGAAGTTAACCAAGAAAGTTATGATAGCTGTTATTATAATAAAGAAATAACAAAACGAGGTGATTTTTGTGATGAAATATCTCAAAAAAATTAATAGACCTCTCAAAAATGAGAACATTATAGATGTTCTTAGAAACTTTTTTTCTTTAAATAATTTGAATAATGTTATAAATCAAGCATCTACCCAGTGAGGTAGGTGCTTTTATTTTTATATAAAAATTAAATAAAAAAGGAGTGAGATTAACATGTTTGCCATGAGAGCAAAAGATCTCTACGATGTGAATGATTTATGCCATGAGGAAGTCATGGAAATTTTTGAAGAAAGCAAGGAAATTAAAAAGGCTTATCTAAGAGGAGAAAAAATTTTCTCTTTAAAAGATAAGACAGTTTGTAATCTTTTTGTGGAACCTAGCACAAGAACAAAAAATTCTTTTGAATTAGCAGAGAAATACCTTTCTATGAACGTTTTAAACTTCAACACAAGTTCAAGTGCCTTTTCAAAAAAAGAAACTCTTAAAGACACTATCCTTACAATGAAATCGATGAAAATCGATCTCTTCGTAGTTAGACATAAAGAACCAGGTACACCTGCATTTATAAGAAAATACTCAGATGCAAGTATAATAAATGCTGGTGACGGATTACATGCCCACCCTACACAAGCAATACTTGACGCATTCACAATGTATGAAAATTTTAATAGTTTTAAAGGTTTAAAGGTATCTATTATTGGAGACTTTTATCACTCAAGAGTTGTTAGATCGAACATCAAACTCTTGAATATGCTTGGAGCTGATGTGGCTATATGCTCTCCAACAACACTTTCACCAAGAGAGATAAGGACTTTACCGATTAAATATACTCATGACCTTAAAGAAGCCATTAAAGATGCAGATGTTGTGATGGGTTTAAGAATGCAGCTTGAAAGACAATCTCAAGGATTGTTCCCTTCACTAAAAGAATATAACAAATATTTTGGAATTAAAGAAGATATGTTTGAAACTCTTGCAAATAAAGATGCAATTCTCATGCACCCAGGACCAATTAACAGAGGGGTAGAGCTTTCTGGAGACATTGCAGATAAACCTTATTCAAAAATATTAGATCAAGTACAAAATGGAGTAATTACAAGAATCGCACTTATAAAACATTTATTAGGTGGTGATTCTTTATGATTAAACTAATAAAAAATGCAAATATCATCTCTCACAGCACAAACGGAGTTTATGATGTTTTAATAGAAGACGACAAGATTTCTAAGATAGATAAAAATATAGATGTTGATGCAGATGAAATAATTATTGCAGAAGGCAAAACTTTGATTCCGGGTTTAATAGATATGCATGTTCATTTCAGACAACCAGGATTTGACCATAGGGAAACTCTGGAAACAGGATCTTTGGCAGCATTACACGGAGGAGTTACAACAGTTGGAATGATGCCCAATACCAAACCTGCACTAGATAATTCAATAATGATTGAATATATGCAAAATAAGTCAAAAGAATTGGACCTCATAAATATATTGCCTATTGGAGCGATAACTAAAGGCAGAGAAGGTAAAGAACTTGCTGGTATGCGGGGAATGACTGATAAAGGTGCAATAGCCTTTTCAGATGATGGAGCACCTGTGTATGACCCAAATATAATGTACAGAGCAGCTCAGTATTCCTTGATGACAAAAAGACCTCTGATTAATCACGCAGAAGTACCAGAACTGGCAAAAGGTAATATGAGAGAGGGAGAAACATCTTGTAAAATAGGAGTTTACGGAATACCGGAAATAGCAGAATCCATCATGGTGGCGAGAGATATAGAAATCTCAAAATATACAGGAGCACATGTTCACATTGCACATGTATCAACATCTCAAACAGTGGATTTACTTAAATATTCTAAAATGCAAAACTTGAAAGTTACTTCTGAAGTAACTCACAACCATCTTTTGTTAAACGAAGAGGCATGTGAGAGCTATTCTACAGACACAAAGATAAACCCACCGCTACCAGATAAAAAATCTCAAAAAGCATTAATAGAAGCTATAAGAGATAACACAATAAACATGATCGTATCAGATCATGCTCCATATGCAAAATACGAAAAAGAAGTTGAGTTTGAAACAGCTCCAACTGGTATTAGCGGAGTAGAAACCCTTTTGTCTGGAATAATAAAGCTTTCAAAAGAACAAAAAATAGAGTTGAAAGATTTGATAGAAAAAGTTACTTACAATCCAGCTAATATATTCAGACTTGAAAATATAGGGGATATAAAAGAAGGTAAATCATTTGATGAGATTGTAGAAGAGATATCAAAGGTTGAAAAATCTAAAGTATTGTTTTCAATACCAACTTTGAAATTTTTGAAAGCTGGAGGAAGAATAGGAAAAGTTTCTGGTACAATTGGAGAAATATTGAACATAAAACCAGTTATAACTTGTAATTTTGACGGTATTTATGAAACAGTTTCTAAATCTAGAGGTATGAAAAAAGCAATCAAATCCATGTTCGATAAAGCTATGGAATTTGTTAATGGCGATGAAGTTCACTCGTTGGCGGTATACCATTCAGGAGATGAACCTGAAACATTGAAACTTGTCGAAGGACTAAAAAAGAATCTAGGCGATTTGATGAACAAATCACTTCATTTCTTTGAAGGGAAAATAAGTCCTACAATGATTGTTCATACAGGTAATGGGTTAATTGGAATGGCTGTAATAAAAAAATAAGATAAATAAACAAGCCCTGAGTTTAATACTCAGGGCTTTGCTTTTAGTTCAAGTCTTGGTTTGCAAAATTTACTTTTGAACTGTAATAACTTTTTATAATTCTATTTTAAAATTTTCTAAGTATTTTTTGGTCAATTTTATTTCTTTTTCAGTTATTTCTCCATATTCAACTTCTTCATCAAATACTTTAGAAAAACTATTTTTTACTTCATCAGCAAATTCTTCATAAGATATGCTTCTTCCCAAATATTCCTGAATGTCGGTTACATTGTTTTCTAAATGAGAAATCATCTGTTTTTTGTTTTTAATTTTAAACGAATCAACATAGTTTCTATAATCGAATTTATTTGGTATTGAACCATGTTGGAGTACGAATTTTTCATTTCTGTATTGAGCTGAACCTATAAGTTTTTTACCATTTATTGTGACTTCATACAAAGATGGCGAGTCGTAACAAATATCCCTGCTTATAGCCTTTTTTTTATTTTTTTGAACATCGCAATTGACTCCAAGAGATTTTAAAGTCATTGTTAATCCATCAGAAATCTTCATATAACTTTGAATCACGTTTTTTGGCAGCCTCTTATCTTTTGAAGAAATTGCAAAAAGATAGGTTATTTCTTTGTTGTGAAATACAGCTCTTCCACCAGTTGGCCTTCTTACCAGCCCAAATTTGTGAGTTTTCAAAAATTCTTTATCTATTGATGATTCTTTCTGGTGTTTCCCCAAAGATAAAGTGGGTATGGACCATCCATAAACTTTAATAGTAGTTGGAGAGTTACTATTTCCAATTTCTTCAGCAATAGCTAAATCGTTAGCCATGTTCCATTCTCCCATGTGGTAGCTATCTAATATGAGTCTTATCAATTTACATCTCTCCTAGAGGTTTTTTTGAAGGGACACCATTACTTCTTGGGAAATCTTTTATATTATTTTCTTTTTTATTATACACTATGATTACCCTTTGTTTTTCTTCTTTTTCTGTTGAGTATGTATAATCATAAATATTTTGTATAGAAGAATTGAGAATTTCAAGCGCTCTTTTTTCATAAGGTTTTTCGTCTTCATAGTTTTTCCCTTTGAAAAGTAATACTCTTCCTTCTTTGTTTATAAGTGGAATGGTGTATTCAAGCGCTATATCAGTTCTCGCAAGAGCTCTACATGTTGCTATGTCGAATTTGTTTCTGTTTTTCTGTCCAAATTCTTCTATTCTTTTGTTATGGACAAATATACTTTTTAATTTTAATTCACTTTTGAAGTATTCAAGAGCTTTTGCTTTTTTACCTACACTCTCAACGAGGTTAATTTTTATCTCTGGATAAAGAATAGACCAAACAACTCCAGGGATTCCACCACCACTCCCAACATCTACCAGGTGATTAATATTTTTTAGCAAATCAAGTTTTTTTAAGGGTAAAATAACATCTACAAGATGGTTTTCAAATGCATCTTCGTAGTTTTTAATAGCAGTTAAGTTTACAGGGTAGTTCAAAAGCATATCAATATACTTTATTAGCTTATTTTTAACCTCATTTTCAAATTGAAGTGAATATTTTTCCATAACTTTTACAAAAGAATCCTCAATATTCATTGACAACATACTCCTTTTATGATAAAATCTTTATGGCTTTGAGCTGGAGACGTAGTCTAATTGGCAAGGCGTCGGTCTTGAAAACCGATGGGGTTCTGCCCCGTGTGGGTTCGAGTCCCACCGTCTCCGCCATAGTAAAAACCGCCTGAAAAGGCGGTTTTTTAATTTATTTTTCCAAATCTATCAAAAGGATAAATTCTTAAAAATAAAGCTCCTATTATATTTTCTTTTGGTACAAATCCAAAAAATCTTGAATCTAAACTTTCCATTGAGTTGTCACCCATAAAATAGTAAAATCCTTCTGGAACTTTTATATGAACTTGCCCATTTTCTGTATAGACATATTCGTCCAAATCTATATCTGAATATAATTCTTCATACGTTTGAGAATAAGCAAAAGCATTGTTATAACTTTTGAAAAAATTCAATGCTAGATCAACATTTTGAATAATTGTTTCGTTCTGAAAATTTCCTTTATAAACCATGCTCATATCAGAATTATATATTTCTCTTGAGTATTTATCAGGATAAGCCATATATTTCCAAAAATCATCATCATCAAAGACAGCGTCTTTTGTGTAATAAATATTTTTGAATTCTTCTGGCGTTTCACCATTTATCTGAACTTGCATTACCTGTTCTTTTATTCTGGTTGGAATGTATTTTACTTCTTCATAGTAATTTACAAGGTTTTTTACCCAATAAGGCAAATCATCTGCTCCATTTTTTTCTATACCATCCCAGAAAGAATCAGGAACGTTTTTCAGAGTGATAATATCTCCAGGCTTTCCAACAAGCCTTTTAACATATTTCACATGACCATCAAACTGATCTGAAGAAAAAAAATCCATAAATCTATCAAAGAACCTGAGTCTACCAGTGTTCAAGTTGTCTATGAACGGAGTCCAAAAAACAACAATATCGCCAGTATCAGGTTCTTCAAAAGAGTAAGTGATTTTTTCAACAAACATACGGTCCTGTTCCTTTATGGCTGGGACCATAGAAGGAGTTGGAACCATCATTGTCTCAAATACAAAGAGTCTTATAATTGTACCAAATATTACGGCATATATAATAGCTTTAATCCAATCCAAGGTTTCATATTTTATTTTATCCTTGACTTCTTTTTTCAAAGGGCTCAGTCCCTTCTTTGTTTAATTCTTATTTTACCTCTCACATTTCTTAAGTAATATAATTTAGCTCTTCTTACTTTACCTTTTCTAACTACTTCAACTTTTGTAATTTGTGGTGAATTGAACGGAAATACTCTTTCTACTCCGATTCTGTCTGCTCCAATTTTTCTAACAGTGAAAGTTTTTCCCATACCTCCACCTCTTATTTTGATAACAATACCTTCGTATGCTTGTTGTCTTTCTCTTCCTGCTTCGATAACTTTCACCCAAACTCTTAGTGTGTCACCTGGTCTGAATTCAGGCATATCGTCTCTCATAAAATTACTTTCTACTGATCTTATTAAGGAATCCATTTTGTTATCCCTCCTATATTTTATATTATATTTTTTCTCCTATTAATCTATCCAAAGAAATTGCAACAGCAGCTCTTACAGATAGATGGTTGAAATCAAATTTTCCTCTAATTGGTGCTAAATCGTAATCACAAATTTTTCTTATTTCTTCAGGCATTCCCCATCCCGTTCCGTATAGTATGAGAATTGGTTCTTGCCTTTTTTCTATTTCTTCACTCATTTCTTCAAAAGATATCTCTTTATCGCGTGGTTTTGCCGAAGTGAAAACTATCAATGGTTTTTGTCCTTCAATTTTTTCAATTTCTTCTATGGCATCTTCCATGTATGATTTTAGTTCAAATACTGAAAGAGCATCTTTTCTGTTTGGGTTATATCCGCTGCCAAAACCATCTCTCCAGTAGTCTATAACCTTGTTTACTATCTTTCTTTGTGCTGGTAAATTTGAAATTAAAAAGAATTTTTTTATATTGTAAGTTCTACATGTTCTTGAAATATCGTGTACATCAAAATTTGTAACAGCAGTCGAAATAATTTGACCTTCTCTCCCCAGCACAGGATAGTGAACTAAACCAACATATAATTTATTCAGCATTATTTTGCATCTCCTGTATTATTTCAAGAATTATTTTTTTTTCATGCTCATTGAATTCTTTTTTTAAAAAGAGATCTGGCCTTTTTATGGCTGTGTTTATTAAAGATTGCTTTTCTTGAAATCGCTTTATTTTTTTGTGATCTCCACTTAATAAAACTTCTGGAACCTCTTTGTTTCTAAATTCTGCTGGTCGAGTGTAATGGTCATAATCTAACAGCCCATTGTAAAAAGAATCTTTTTTTACGCTTTCTTTGTTCCCAACTACATCTGGAACAAATCTCAACAGAGAATCTACAATTAAAAGAGTTGGAAGTTCTCCACCCGTTAGAACAAAGTCTCCAACAGACACCTCTAAATCTACAAGATCATAAACTCTTTTGTCTATTCCCTCGTACCTTCCACAAAAGAAAATTAAATTGTCCTTTTTGGAAAGTGATTTAGATACTTCATTGTCAAACTTAATCCCTTGAGGTGATGGCATTATCACAAAAGGTTTTTTGTTTTCCCTTTTTTTGTATTCATCATAATATTCGTAAAAAGGTTGTGGTATCATAACCATTCCTGAGTTTCCACCATAACCTGGTTTGTCGGTTACCTTGTGTTTGTCATGAGTATAGTTTCTCAAATCAACACTTTTTATTTCAACAACGTTTTTTTTAAGAGCTTTTTCTATCACACCAAAGGAAAAATATTGTTCAACAAATTCTGGAAAAATAGAAACTATGTCAATCTTCTTCATAATACTCAATTCTTTTTGTAACAATTTTTTTATTATCTAAGTCTAAATTAACTATATAATCTTTTATCAGCGGAATTAAAACTTCTTCTTCGCCCTTTATTTGTATAACATCATTTGAACCAGTTTCCATGACATCTTCAACAACACCTATATATTCTCCATCTTCATAATAAACTTTAGAATTCATCAATTGGAACATGTAGTATTCGTCTTCACCAAGCTCTGGTAAATCTTCATATGGAACGTAGATTTGAAATCCCATCATTTTCTTGGCATCTTCAATAGATTTTAAACCACTCAACTTTAATACAAAAAATCTGTTTAAAGGTTTTACTTCTTCAACTCTTGACATAAAGAATTCTTTGTTTTCTGGATTATAAAGGGTTATTTCATCTAATCCGAAAACCATTTCACCAATATTGGTAAATGGCATAAATTTTACAAGCCCGTCTAATCCATGATTATTTATTATTCTTCCTATGGAAATTTTGTCATCTAACAGATTTTCTAATCTTTTCATCTAAATCACCTTATAACTTTAAGAACAAACTTTTTGTCATTCTCCCCTTTTGCAGCATTTAAAATAGTATTGATAGATTTGATAGTTCTTCCGTCTTTGCCGATTATTTGACCTACGTCGTCAGAATGAACAACAATTTCAAAAATAACATTTCCATCTTCTTCGAATTCTGCTATTGCAACATCGCTGGGGTGCTTAACGATTTTTTTTAGAATGCTTTCAAGCAATTCTTTCATTGATTATTTTCCTCTTTTCTGGCCTTTCTTGCTTCATATTTTGTTTTATCGAATTTTTCCATTACTCCGGCTTTTGATAAAATATTTTTTGCGGTTTTTGTTGGTTGAGCACCTTTTAATAACCATTCTAAAGCTTTTTCTGTATCCAACTTGTAAGGATCGTTGTCATCTATAGGGTTGTAATAGCCTAATGATTCGATGTATTTACCACTTCTTTTAACTCTTGAATCCACCACCACAATTCTGTAAAAAGGTTGATGTCTTCTACCCATTCTGTTTAATCTTATTTTTACCATACTAAATGTACACCTCCTGATTTTTTTATAATAACTAATTACATTTTAAATGGCATTTTACCTAAAAACTTTTTCTTACCCATTTTGTTAAACTGTTTCATAGCTTTTTTAAGTTGTTCGTATTGTTTTAAAAGCCTATTTATATCTTGTAAGGTAGTACCACTACCTTTGGAAATCCTCTGTTTTCTGGAATAATTCAAAATTCTTGGATGTCTTCTTTCTTTCAAAGTCATTGAGCTTATTATCGCTTCCATTTTGTTCATTTCTGACTCGCCTTTTGAAAGGTCAACATTTTCTTTTGGCATCCCTGGAACCATTTCAAGAATTTTTCCTAAAGGCCCCATCTTTCTAATTTGTTTTATTTGTTTTAGGAAATCATCTAAATCAAACTTACCTTCCATCATTTTTTTGGCGTCTTCTTCAGCTTGCTTTTGGTCAATGTCTTTCTCAGCTTTTTCAATTAAAGATAGAACATCTCCCATACCAAGAATTCTACTAGCGTATCTGTCTGCATAAAAAGGTTCAATGTCTTCGATCTTCTCTCCAACACCAACCATTTTAATTGGTTTTTGTGTTACCTGCCTTGTAGAAATAATAACTCCTCCACGAGAGTCACCATCTAATTTGGTAACAATAAGACCAGTAAGTTCTAATCTGCTGTTGAATTCTTTTGCAGAATTTACCGCATCTTGACCCATCATTGCATCTACTACCATAAGAATTTCTTCGGGGTTTATTAATTCTTTGATCTGGTCGAGTTCATCCATCATCTTTTCATCAATGTGAAGCCTTCCAGCTGTATCTACTATTACTATATCGTACAATAATTTTTCAGCGTATTTTTTCCCTTCTTTTACTATCTTTACGGCATTTTTTCTATCACCAGTAAAAACAGGAACGCCGATTTGTTCACCGAGTTGTTCCAACTGGTCAATAGCTGCAGGCCTGTATGTATCTGCGGCTATTAAAAGAGGCTTCTTGCCATCTTTTTGATACATGTTCGCAAGTTTAGCGGATGTTGTAGTTTTACCACTGCCTTGTAACCCAGCCATCATAATAAATCCAGGATTTCTTGACACAATAATTTTTTCTGGTTTTTCTCCACCCATAAGTTCAACAAGATTGTTTTTAACAACTCTTATAAACTCTTGATCTGGAGATAGACTTTCTAAAACGGCTTTACCCAAGGCCTGTTCTTTAACTTTTGAAATAAAATCTTTCACTACCTTATAATTCACATCTGCCTCAAGCAAAGACATTTTTACCTGCCTTACGGCATCTTGTATATTTTTTTCTGTTATTTTACCTTTACCGGCTAAATTCTTTACTGCTAAAGACAACTTTTTCTGAATATTTTCAAACATATGTTTTCACCTCTCGTGAAATAATCCCTAAAAAGTATACTATAAAATGAATTAATTTAAGTAAATACAAGGAAAAATATTTGTGTTTATAGATACATTAATGTACCAATACAGTTACCGATAGGTTAACGAAATAACCCAAAAAATAAAGAGAAAAATATCACAATATTTAAATATAAAAGGTTTTAAAAGTTTTGTTAACAAATCAATTAACAGAAAATTTACTGAGATTAACCCATTTACATGCAATCAATTAACAAAGCAAGGTTTATAACTCTATGCAAATAAATCGACTAAATTTAACTAAGAGAGACTTAAGTGACATTTATCAAGAATAAACAGAATCTATCCACTAAAATTAATAATTCTCGAAATTTTTAATAATATTTTAACTAAGGAATTTTGAAAAAGCGTTATTATATATATTAGAAATTTTGATTGGGGGCTACAAAATGGATGCATTGATAGTTTTGGCAGTGACAGTTTTAGCCTATTACTTTATTATTTTTTCAAAAAAAGTAAACAAGGCCATAATGACTTTTTTTCTTGCAACAATACTTTTTATATTAAAGCCTGTAGCGGGGTTAACCTTTGAAAACGCTGGAGAAATTGTTAGCTTTGAAACTTTAGGTATATTACTTGGTATGATGATCATTGTAGAAATAATGAAGGAAACAGGTTTTTTCACTTTTATAGCTATAAATGTGATCAAAATAAGCAAGGCGAGATTTTGGATGGTTATGTTTTTGTTGATGATAGTAGTAATATTTTTTTCAGCTTTTTTAGACAATTTGGTAACTATACTTCTGATTGCTCCAATAATATTTTTAATTGCAGACACGGTTAAAATAAATCCTGCCCCTTTGATGATTTTTACAATAATTGTAGATAATATCGGTGGAATGAGTACTTTAATTGGTAGCCCTTTGAACATTGTACTGGGATCCATAGGTAATTTAGACTTCAACAGGTTCTTGTTGACTATGCTTCCAATATCTATGATATCTTTCGTTTCATCATTTTTTATGTTTAAGAGTCAAAATAAGTTTGATATAAAATTATTAAATAAAAGGTTGCAAGGTTTGATGAAAATGGATCCATATAAAGCAATTCAAGATAAAAATCTTATGATCAAATCTGTGGTTATATTTTTGATAGTTTTGATAGGGTTCATGTTACATACGGTCATAAATATAGATCTTGCTTTGATAGCTATGAGTGGAGCTTTGTTATTGATGCTTCTTTCCAACAGGGATTTTGAGAAGATGGCTAAAAAAATAGATTGGAATACTATGTTTTTTTATGCAGGCTTGTTTATTCTTACTTATTCCTTGGAAAAGATAGGAGTAATTGAACTGATTTCAAATGTTTTTATGCCGTTAAATGACAACCCTTTGATATTGATGCTTGTATTTATGTGGCTTGGAGCTTTGATAACTCCATTTTTAAGTGCTGTTCCTGGAGCTCTTATAATGGCTCCTGTTATATCGTTGTTGATTTCAAATGGTGCACCTTATGAGCTTTGGTTTGCTTTCGCAATAGGAGCTAATTTGGGTACTAACTTGACACCTTTGGGAGCTGTTCAGAATATAGTGGGGCTATCATTAATAGAAAAACAAACTGGCTCAAGCTACGGATTTACTCAATATATAAAAATGACTTATAAATTTGTCTTGGTACCTATGATTTTAGGGTCGGGGTATTTGATTACATTTTATTATTTTTTCTCTTAAAATTTAGTGTATAATCTTATTGATACCATTATTATGGGGAGATTATATGAATATATCGCTTAAGAATAAGATAAGGTTAAACGTATTTTTGCTTTTGATACCTTTTATGCTTATGATTTATTTTTATTATCATGGGGTTATAAGAACAGCAGACGAAAAAATGAAGATGGAATCTCAAAAAATAGTGAACAATATCAGTGAATTATATATAAAAGAGTATATATACAACACTGAAAAAGATTTTAACTATCTGTTTGAGGATATCACTATTAATGATTTTTATAACGTATTTGAGTACTCTGATTTGATAAGCAAATGGGAAACTTATAGAAAGATAAATGATGATGCTTGGTATGTGTATTTTGCTACCAAATACGATAGATTATACGTTGTTCCAAGATGGATCGAACCACCTGGTTATGAAATTACAGAGCGACCTTGGTATATCAACGCTTATTCAAATCCTTTTGAAATATCTTGGACACAGCCTTATGAAGAAGCGGTAACTAAGTCTCTTGTTGTAACTGCTGCTAGACTATATCGAGATAGTAAAGGTGATGTTATCGGCATAGGAGCAATAGATCTTACTTTAGAAAATCTTTCCAATATGTTAGACAAAATAAACGTAGGTGAGGGCGCTGAAGTTTTTATTTTGGATAAAAATGGGGAAATAATAGCTCATCCTCAATATTCCAGAGTATGGACAAAACTCAATAATCAAAATTTAATAGAAAACATTTACAAAAAAGATTCTGGGGTTTTCTCTGTTGAGAATGGAATTTATTATGCTTTTAATACCATAGAAAAAACAGGTTGGAAAGTTGTTGTGAAAATCCCCGACAAAACGCTCGAAGGGATAATAGAACCAGTGAGATCTGAAATAATGTATTTGGTGGTTTTTGCAATAATACTTTTTTTGATAATTCAACATATAATAACCAACAATATTTTTTACCATTTTAACAACATATCTTATTCTCTTTTAAACTTAAAAAAAGGGAATTACAATTTGGACATGAAAGGGAGAAAGACAAAAGAAATTGAAGATCTCTATGCCAATTTTTCAGACGTGATAGGAAAGATTAATTCCTTAAACCAAGAAACGATAATTGATCCTTTAACCAACTTGTACAATAGAAGATATTTATCCAGACAACTGGAAGATCTAAAGAAAAACAACGAAGATTATTCTATATTAATGCTTGATATAGACGACTTTAAGGTAGCTAATGATAAGTTTGGGCATAATTTTGGTGATTTTGTTTTGAAAAAAATTGGTTATATGATATATTCAAATGTAAGGAATGAAGATACTGCATTAAGATATGGAGGAGAGGAATTTCTTGTTATCTTTAGAGGTAAGGACAAAGAAATTATACAAAAGCTATCAGAGAATATCAGAGAAAATATTGAAAGAACAATATGGCCAAAAGATATAAAAATTACCGTTAGTGGAGGTTTATCGTTCTACGATAACAAAGAAGATTTGATTAAACATGCCGACGAACTACTTTATAAATCTAAAACAGAAGGTAAGAATAAAATATACACTGAATAATGGAGGGTTTTTCTTGAGGTATTTTATTAAAATTGTTATTTCGGCATTATTGATATTTGCCATATCAGAAGCTTCGAAAAGATTCACAGCCTTTGGGGCTTTAATAGCTTCTTTGCCTTTAACGTCTATTATAGCAATTATTTGGCTGTACAACGATACCCACGATATTTCAAAAATTGCAAATCTTTCATGGAATATTTTTTGGTTTGTCATACCTTCGCTGTTATTTTTTATTTTGTTGCCAATTTTTTTAACAAAATTCAATTTAAATTTTTTCCTTTCTATGGTTTTATCTTCTTCTGCTACAATAGTTTTTTACTTCATATTTGCAAGATTATTGTCAAAATTCAACATACAAATATAAAATGTCACTCCATAAGGAGTGACATTTTTTTAACCTAAAAATATATTATACCCAATATAAAATATGTATGATGAAACTAAAATTGCCCCCAAAAGTCTTCCTGCATTTCTTTTTTTATTTAATAAAATTCCAATTAACAATCCAACTACTATAATCACACCAAAGATGGCGTCAAAGCTTAACGACCTGTCTGGAGATATTGTTCCGAATAGAGAAGAAATACCAAGAATCGTTAATATGTTGAACACGTTAGAACCTATAATATTTCCAACCAAGATATCGTTTGTGTTTTTCCTTGATGCTGTAATTGCAGTTACCAATTCGGGGAGTGAAGTTCCAAAAGCAACTATGGTAACGGAAATTAACGCTTCTGACATGCCTAATATTCTTGCAAATTCGATAGAGTATCTTACTGTTAATTCTCCGCCACCAGCGAGCATTCCAATACCTAATAATGATAAAAATGCTATCTTACCCCATGACATATGATCTGTTTCTTCCACTTCGTCTATTTCCGAAAGGATTTGTTCTCTGATTTTTTTGTCACTTTTTGCCATTGTGTAGAGGTAAGCTATGAAAATAACCATAAAAGTGAGTAAAATAATTCCATCCCATATTGTTATGGCTGGATTTTCAAAAAGCATGGCTGTTATAACTGTTGATATGAGAATTAAAAAAGGTATCTCATAACTAATTGTAGATTTATTGATTGGTGCGGGTTTTATTAAAATTGCTAATCCAAGGATCAAAGCTACGTTAGAAACGTTTGAACCAAGGACATTTCCCATTGCAATTCCAGAACCTTGAATTGTCGCAGAAACACCAACAAAAAGCTCTGGTGCAGAAGTACCGAAGGCAACTAAAGTTAAGCCCGTAAATAACTCACTAACTCCTACTCTTTTTGAAAGTCCTACGGCCCCTTCAATTAAATAGTCTGCCCCTTTTGCCAAAAGAACTAATCCTATTGTTATAAAAACTAAAGACAGTATCAATTAAATCATCCTCTCTATTTATTATACTAATTATATATTACCATATTTAACTGTTTATTATTTTGTAGAAAAATTTATATAAAATTCAAAAAGATTGAAAAAGTTTATGTCAATCATCCTTTTTTTGATATAATTTTTTATATAATTGTGTAAAGGATGATTTTATGAAATATCTGATGATAGCGATAGGTTTTATTTCGGTAGGGTTAGGTGCAATAGGTGTTTTTTTACCAATTTTACCTACAACACCTTTCTTGTTGTTAGCAGCATGGCTTTTTTTAAGGAGTTCTGATCATTTCTACTATTGGTTGATGAATCATAGAGTTTTTGGGAAATATGTCAAAGATTATATAGAAGAAAAAGGAATTCGAAAAGGAATAAAAATATGGGCTTTGAGTTTACTTTGGACGTCTATAATTTTTTCATCATTTTTTATTCCGTTATGGGTAGGTAGAATAATGCTATATATAATTGCTTCGATAGTAACTATTCATATTTTAAAGTTAAAAACATTGTAAAAGAGCCCAAATGGGCTCTTAAATCATTTAAATATTGGAATAACGTAAAAAAGCACTGAAAAAACATGTGAAATACTTCCTGCTAAAACAAATACATGCCACAATGCATGATGATATTTCATCTTTCTCCAAACATAGAAAATAGTTCCAAAAGTGTATAAAATTCCTCCGAGCACTAACCAAAAAATTCCCCAAAAAGGTAGGTTTTCAACCAATTGATTCCATCCTATAACAACTAACCAGCCCATTCCTATGTATATAAGCGTAGAAATAAACATGAATTTTTTTACAAAAAATATTTTGAAAATGACTCCTACAATGGCTAATCCCCACGTAATTCCAAATAGTGTCCAACCCATAGTACCTCTTAAGGTAACCAAAGTAAAAGGAGTATACGTTCCAGCAATTAAAAAGTAAATTGCAGAATGATCGCAAATTTCTAAAATGTCTTTTGCTCGCCTATTTTTAACACCATGATACAAAGTAGAAAAGGTATACATAATTATTAAAGAAATACCAAAAACTGTGGCCCCGACAACATGCCAGGCAGTACCTTTTAAAGCTGCAAAAACTACCATTAAAACCAATGAAGCAATAGCCAATAATATGCCTATACCATGAATTATGGTGTTTGCTATTTCTTCATTTTTTGTATATTTTTCTATGTTTTCTTTATCAGCCATCAGATCACCTCCGTATATATTTTAAACTCTGATTATTTTTCTAAAATAAAGAACAATGAATTTCTCTTTGCTTGAACTTTTTTAAAATCATTCTTCCTTAATACTTTTTGTGAACCAATATTTTCTATATCTGTCTCGGCAATAAGTTTAGTTATATTCAAATTCTCTCTTATTATTTTTAGAAATAAATTAATAGCGTTAGTCATTATTCCCAAGTTCCAATAATTTTTGTTGATCCCATAACCAATTTCATAATAATCAGAAAAAATTTTTTGATTCATTTTACCTTTCAAACTTATAGTACCCACTATTCTATTCTCTGGGTTATAAACTATTGCACAAGTTGTGTGATCTTTGTAGTTCATTAAACCCATATTGATTTTATCTAATATATCTAACATAACTTCTTGGATTATTTTTGATTCTTGATTTCTACTTTGAGATAAATTATATTTTATTTCTAATTTCTCAGGACTTTTTAGCAGCATTTTCCACTCTTTAAAATCTAAACATATTAGTTTTACTTTTTTGTTCTCTACTAAGTTCATTTATGACCTCCACGTTTTCTTTTATAT